>Ga0070725_10000911_pt1 | contig 17894 bp, 14 predicted proteins | sample tdDd002_FD_69781 | JGI IMG/M metagenome (GOLD analysis project Ga0070725, IMG submission 69781) | Marine sediment microbial communities from the Atlantic coast under amendment with organic carbon and nitrate - tdDd00.2 | ecosystem: Environmental > Aquatic > Marine > Coastal > Sediment | place... | reverse complement strand
CGACAAATACATAACTTTCGGTAGCAAAACCTAACCACTCTGGGTCGGTATTGGCTGCTTGGCCGATCCCAAGAACATCGAACATGCCGATGATCAACACTAGGCTGGTATCTTTAAATAGGCCAATAAAGGTATTCACGATAGAAGGAATGGTGATTTTTAATGCCTGCGGCAATACGATTAGGCCCGTTTTCTTCCAATAAGAGAGGCCAAGTGCATCTGCAGCTTCATATTGTCCTTTCGGGATCGCTTGTAACCCGCCACGGACAACTTCAGCCATATAAGCGGCACTGAACATCACTACCCCAATGAGGGCGCGAATGAGCTTATCGGTTTCAGAACCTTCGGCTAAAAACAGTGGCAACATAACCGACGCCATGAATAAGACAGTAATAAGCGGAACGCCACGCCAAACTTCAATGTAAACCGTACAAAGGCTACGAATTATTGGCATTTCGGAGCGGCGACCGAGTGCCAGCGCAATACCAATAGGTAGCGAGACAACTATCCCGACCAAGGCAATAATAAGCGTGACTAATAGACCACCCCATAAATGGGTGTCGACGACTTCAAGGCCAAATACTCCGCCATACAGCAGCGCAGCCGCGATAAACGGATAAATGTTGACGAAAAATAACCATATCCAGGTACGTTTTGGTGTTTTCTCATAGGCTAAAAGAGCGACAAAAATCGCCAAAGAAGCAAAGAATAAGCGTGGACGCCATAGCTCTTCGCTAGGATAGAAGCCGAACATAAACTGTTCCCAGCGTACGCTGATAAACACCCAGCAAGCACCATCACGGCTACAGTCGTCGCGGGTGGTGCCAAACCAATCGGCAGAAAGGATCGCCCAGTCGAAAATCCCCCAGGCCATCATTGCGGCGAGATAGCCAAGAACGATGGTCAAAACGGAATTTAGCGGACTACTAAACAGGTTTTTCTTCATCCAGCAGACAACGCCGACTGTGTTTGAAGGTGGCGGCAGATCGGGTTGAAATTGATGTGTGCTCATATTATCTCTCCACCAAGGCGACTTTGCGGTTGTAAATGTTCATCAGAGCTGACGTGAGTAAACTCAAGGTGAGATAAACGCCCATGGTCATTGCAATAATTTCAATTGCCTGACCGGTTTGGTTGAGAGTCGTGCCTGCAAATACCGAAACCAAGTCTGGGTAACCAATAGCCATGGCAAGCGATGAGTTTTTGGTTAGGTTCAAATACTGGCTGGTAAGAGGGGGGATAATGATCCGCAGCGCTTGTGGGATCACCACTAACTTCAGAGTACGAGATCGCGGAAGCCCAAGCGCCATCGCCGCTTCGGTTTGGCCATGGTTGACGGCATTGATCCCAGAGCGAACAATCTCGGCAATAAACGAGGCCGTATAAACACTGAGAGCCAATAATAGGGCTGCGAGCTCTGGCAAAATAGAAATGCCACCGCGGAAGTTGAACCCTTTAAGTACGGGATACTCGGTGGAGATGGGCATGCCAACCAAGAAATAAGTGACAATCGGTAAGCCAACACAGAGGCCCGTTGCGATAAGCGCGACAGGGGTTTGTTGACCTGTGAGTTTCTGCTTATTATTGGCCCAGGTATTGATGATGATTGACGCGACAATCGCGACAACGAGGACAGCAAACACAATACTACTGCCACTTTCAAAAACAGGGCTAGGTAAATACAAACCGCGAACGTTCAAAAACACGGCCTCACCTAGGCTCATACTTTGCCTTGGAGACGGTAGGGCTTGTAGAACGGCGAAATACCAAAAGAAGATTTGTAGCAACAGAGGGATATTTCGAAATACTTCAATATAAACAGCGGCAAGTCGACTTACCAACCAGTTAGATGATAGGCGAGCTATCCCCATCAAAAAACCAATGACTGTCGCAAACAAAATACCGAGCACGGAAACCAAAGCGGTGTTCAACAGCCCGACAAAAAACGTTCGACCATACGAAAAGGTTTCATCGTACTCGATGAGAGTGAGGCCAATCCCAAAGCCTGCTTCTTGGGTTAAGAAGTCAAAACCTGTCGCGATACCACGGGCATCTAGGTTAGTCAGCGCGTTGTTCACTATGGTATAGACAAAACTGCCTAATGCGATAACAGCGATCAGCTGAAAAACCACGGAGCGAAAAGTAGGATTGTAAAGAAGATTAGCTTTAGGAGTCGGCTTCGCCATATCCGTCGCTAAATTATTGGTAGGTTTCATACAACAACAACCTCAAATCCATTTAGAGAAGGGCGGAATTATTCCGCCCTTAGATTTATTGTAGTAATAGGCTTAACGAATTGGTGGCGCGTACATGAAGCCACCCGCATTCCATAGCGAATTTACGCCACGAGAAATCTGCAATGGAGAGCCTGTACCCACCGTGCGTTCGAAGCTTTCACCATAGTTACCCACTTGTTTCACAACTTGGTAACCCCAGTCATCGCTTAAACCAAGGCCTTTCCCTTTCGGCCCATCAACACCTAGGATACGTTTGATGTTTGGATCTTTCGATTTCAGCATCGCATCGGCATTTTTCGATGTCACACCGTATTCTTCGGCGTTGATCATGGTGTTTAGCGTCCATTTCGCGATGTTGAACCAACCATCATCACCCTGTCTTACAACCGGTCCAAGAGGCTCTTTAGAAATGATTTCTGGCAATACGACGGCAGATGCTGGGTCTTTTAGGTTTAGACGCAGGGCATAAAGGCCCGATTGGTCTGTGGTTAATACGTCACAGCGGCCAGAGTCGAATCCTTTAGACGTTTGTGCTGCGGTATCAAATACCACTGGTTTGTACGACATGCCTTGGTTACGGAAGTAGTCAGCAAGGTTAAGCTCGGTTGTGGTACCTGATTGAACACAGACAGATGCGCCATCAAGCTCTTTTGCGCTGGTTAAACCAAGATCTTTCTTAACCATGAAACCTTGACCGTCGTAGTAGTTTACTCCGACAAAGTTAAGGCCAAGAGCCGTATCGCGGTGCAGTGTCCAAGTGGTGTTACGTGAAAGCACGTCGATTTCACCTGATTGCAGGGCAGTAAAACGCTCTTTTGCTGTGAGTGGAACATATTTAACTTTGGTTTTGTCGCCCAATACAGCAGCAGCTAAAGCTTGACAGTACTCGACGTCGATTCCTTCCCATTCGCCCTTAGAGTTCGGGTTAGAGAAGCCTGGCAGACCGGTACTAACACCGCACTGTAAGAAGCCTTTCGACTTCACTTTTGCTAACGTACTTTCTGCAGCTTGGGTAGACGTTGACATCATTAGCGTAGAAGCTGCCACGACTGAAGCAAGAATAGTGAGTTTCTTAGCCATTTGAATCCTTCCTGTATCATCCATGTAGAGCCGACAAATTCGACTCATGTTTTGTAAATAGAGTTTTATGCTGATCACTTGTTTTAAACGGGTTAACAAAAAATCAACTATTTATAAGAGTAGGAAAGGATTTGTGATTTCTCAAAGTGTTAATTTAAAAGAATATTTGAAAACGGTCACAATCCCTTACGTATTTAGAATGCCGACTTGTAATATTAATGTAAATAGTGCAACTACTCTCAACCATGGTGCATCAGTGGTAATTGGAGAATATTCTGCTTTATGTTGGTGTTTGATCTTGATCAAATCAGGCTCTTTAGAGGATTTCGCTAGTTGTTTGTTAAAATTTGAACATTAATTATTAGCTAGTTCGAGAACGCATATCGCCATTGCCCCATTTTTGTTAGACTTTCTAGGCATATATTGATGAGGGTTAAGGTAAGGGATGCGATATTTTCCACTGTTTTATGACTTAAATCACAAGCCGGTATTGGTGGTTGGCGGCGGTGACGTCGCTTCTCGCAAAGTCGATGCCTTGGTGCGGGCAGGCGCGAAGGTAACCATCGTCTCGCCCCAAATAGAGCCGTATCTACAAGATTTGGTTGAGCAAGAACAATGTCTATGGGATAAGTCTTTTTATCATTCAGACGTGATGGACGGTTACGTTCAGGTATGGGCGACCACAGATAACCCAGAATTAAACCATCGAGTTTATCAAGATGCGAAGGAAAGAGGCATCATGGTCAATGTGGTTGATGATTTGCCTTTTTGCGACTTCATTACCCCTTCGATGGTCAATCGAGGCAGGATTCAAATAGCGATATCAAGTGGAGGGGCTTCCCCGGTATTGGTGCGTAAAATACGTGAAAAGATTGAGTCCGTATTAGCCCAAAATATTGGTTTGCAGGCGGAATTTGCGGCCTCGAAACGCAATAGTATTAAACAGCAGCTAGAAAGCGTTGATAGACGGCGTCGTTATTGGGAGGCTTTTTTTAAACAGCCAGAAGTTGAGGGCGCGCAAACGCGTGAAGAGCTTGAAACCATCTACCAAGCTTTGCTCGGTGAAACCTTTTTAGCCAAAGGGCAGGTGACGTGGCATGAGTATGGCGATGATCCTGAGCTGCTCTCTTTAAAAAGCTTACGCTTATTACAGCAAGCTCAAAAAGTACTTTACCCTGTGTCATGCCCATTTGATTTTGTTGATTTATCTCGCAGAGATGCCGCAAGAGAGCGCTACGACTCAATAGAGCAGCTCACCTTGCTACTCAGTAAAGCCAAACAAGAGCAACAAGACGTATGCGTCTTCGTCCCCCAAGAGAAACGCTGCCCCCCTGAGCTCAACTTACTTCTCACCAATCACTCGCTATTAAAACTCGCGAAGAACTAAAAAAGGCTTCCCACTGGGGAAGCCTTTATAATAAGTGCTAAGTGCTAAGTGCTAAGTGCTAAGTGCTAAGTTTGGGTTTCTCATTTTCAGCCCTTGGCTTTTGCTCTTACTTAGTTTTTCGCACTTCGTATTTAGCACTTGATTAGTCTCTAAAGTTCTCGTATTGGAACGGTTGACCAAGGTCACTTTGCTTAATAAGGGCAATTGCGCCTTGTAGGTCGTCACGCTTTTTACCCGTGACGCGAACTTTCTCGCCTTGGATAGAAACTTGAACTTTCAGCTTAGCGTCTTTGATTGCTTTAACAATCTTCTTTGCCATCGCCGCTTCGATACCTTGTTTAAACTTGACGTCTTGATGCCAAGTTTTACCCGTTGCATCTGGTTTTTGTGATTCCATAGAATTCACATCAACGCCGCGCTTAGTTAGGTTGCCGCGCAAAATATCACGCATTTGCTTAAGCTGGAAATCAGCTTCGGCAGAAAGCTTAACGATTTCGTCTTTTAGCTCGAAAGAGGCTTCAACATTACGAAAGTCAAAGCGAGTAGAAATTTCACGATTCGCGTTATCGACTGCGTTACGCAGTTCAACGGTATCGACTTCTGAAACAATATCAAATGAAGGCATGACGTTGTCCTTATTATTGGGTTCGAGATTTAATCGCTGATGCTAACATATCTAGCATCTCTTCAGTATGTTGCCAGCTTAGGCACGGGTCGGTCACTGAACAACCGTAAGTCAGGTTGTTAAGATCACTCATTGGCTGATTGCCTTCTTCGATGAAGCTCTCGGCCATAATACCGGCAATGTAGCTTGAGCCAGAACGAATTTGCTGGCAGATATCTTGAGCGACTTCTAATTGCTTACGGTGCTGCTTTTGACAGTTAGCGTGGCTGAAGTCAACCACGAGACGCTCGGGAAGACCAAACTCCGCAAGTTGCTTGCATGCTTGCTCAACAGATGCACTATCAAAGTTCGGCCCTTTTTCACCACCGCGCAAAATAACGTGGCCAAATGGGTTGCCTGCCGTGCGGTATACCGTCATGCGGCCGTTCTTATCTGGCGAATAGAAGTAGTGGCCCGCATGGGATGCGCGGATTGCATCAATGGCAATTTTGATGTTGCCGTTGGTGCCGTTCTTAAACCCTACAGGGCAAGAAAGCGCAGAAGCCATTTCGCGGTGAATTTGAGATTCTGTCGTACGAGCGCCAATCGCGCCCCAAGTAATGAGATCGGCGATGTATTGGCCGGTGATCATATCAAGAAACTCGGTAGCGGTGGCAAGGCCCAGTTTATTGATATCGAGCAACAGTTTACGCGCTTTATGAAGGCCCGCTTCAAGCGCATATGAGCCGTCGAGGTTAGGGTCAGTGATCAAGCCCTTCCAACCAACCACGGTGCGTGGTTTTTCGAAATAGGTACGCATAACGATGAAAAGTTCATCTTTATACTGGTCTTGGATTTGACTTAGGCGCTCGGCGTAATCAAGCGCAGCTTCTGGGTCGTGCACAGAGCAAGGGCCGACAATGACAAGCAAACGCTGATCTTGACCAGTTAAAATAGCTTCAATTTGTCGACGTGATTTTGCAATTCTTTCTGCAACATCGTCCGTGATTGGGTGAGCTTGAACCAATTCAGCTGGCGTTGGCATTGGGCCAAGGGGCTGGGTTCGCAATTCATCTGTCTTTAATGGCATTTTCGCGCCTGTTTGTTACTGCAAAGGCGTAAAGATAACGGAAATGGCCAACGGAATAAACACCGATTATCTAATCTGATGAAAAAGTTACGTTAATCCATCAATATAATTGCACGAGTGGGCGTTTAAGTAGGCCGATTTTGATTAAGAATATGATTCGAATTTAGAGTCGGTTGTGATACTTTCGATAACAGTCAGAAATAATAATCGGTTAATGGAGCTATCATGACACTAGCAAGTCAAGGAACGATGCACACTGAACTTACACTTGGTGATGTTCTACCTGCTTACTCTCAGCCTCACCAGTCAGCAGAGCTGACGGTTTTCTTATCTGGGCTTATCCAAGAAATCATCTTTTATCATCCCAGTTTAGTAGAAAAGAAAGACCAGCTTTCAGAGCGCGATCAAATGACCTTGGCGGGAGTGTTAGCTGGAGCTGAGTTACACGGTCACTTCGTCGATACGTTAGTTAACTATGTTGAGGCTGCTATCTTGTCTCATCATCAAACCATTAGAGTGTGTTTGAGTGACGCCGATAGTCATGCCTTTCGCGCTTTGCTAGGCGGAGAAGTCGAGCCCGAGGAACTTAACCCGGCGATGGGCCTTAGAGGCGTCTCGCGCTTTGCCAGTTGTGGTTATAACGCCGCGTTTGCCTTAGAGTGTGAGGTGATAAAGAGCCTGCGTGAAAAAGGTCATGATATTGAAATCATCGTGCCTTTTGTTCGCTCACTCAGTGATGCGGCCAAGATCACTGATAGGCTAGCAGAGCAGGGGCTACCAAGGGGCTTGAAACAACTTAAAGTGCTATTTGGTTGTGATGTGCCGTCTTCGGCGCTCCTGTCTGAGCGATTGCTCGGGTATTTTGATGGTGTTGCAATTAACATCGATTCATTAACCGAGCATACCCTAGGGCTTGATCGCGCTAATCCTGAGCTCACTTCTCTGTTTGACCCGCAAAATGATGCGGTATTAGAACTGATTTCTCTGGTCGCACAAAATGCCCACGGGTTAAATAAGCCAGTATTAGCTATTTGCGATCAATTGCTAGACTACCCAAGACTGCAAGAAAAACTTGCTGAGCAGCAAGTGGTTACCTTTGTGACAATGTAACCCACTCAAGACTTAACCATGTGACTCACTGCTACAAGAGTCACATGGGGATCTTTAAATGTTAATAAAATGTTGACACTTGGGGCGCGTTCTATTTTACTGGTCAGACAAGTATAAATAGAGGTCAGTTCTATGCTCTCCGCTCTGCAAAAGGCAAATTTACATCTCAACCTGTTCGGCTTTTTTAAAGTGCCGCTCATATGGCTGTGCCGGCCAAAAATCTTGCAGCTAGATGATGAAAAAGTGGTGGTCAAAATCCCTCTGCGCCGGCGAACTCGCAATCATCTTAATAGTATGTATTTTGGAACGTTAGCGGTCGGAGCTGATGTGGCTGGCGGTTTTATGGCAATGAATAAAGCTGATCAGCGTGGCGGAAAAGTGTCGTTGGCGTTTAAGGGCGTCAGTGCTGAGTTTTTAAAACGCCCGGAAGCCGATGTCTATTTTACCTGTACCCAAGGCGATGAGATCGACAAGATGCTGGATACGACGTTTGCAACGGGCGAGCGCGTTAATCAGGCGGTCAGAATCGTTGCCACCTGCCCGAGTTTGCATGGTGATGAGCCAATGGCAGAGTTTGATCTCGTGCTGTCTTTAAAAGCTAAGAGCTAAGTGCGAAGTGGTAAAAGCGAAGTGTTGAGAGCCAAGAGCCTAAAGCCAAGAGCCAAGAGCCTAACGCCTTGACCCTCATACCTATTTTACTTTGATTTGCTCGATGTCGACGATTTTCGAACGGTTGATCACTATTTTCCAGCGGTAGTGGGTCTCTTCACCTAAGTGATTATCTTCTTTGATGATAAGGTTAAGAAGGTGACGTTTTTCAACCGACTCTTTGCTCACTTGGCCTTCTTTTAACTGATAAATTCGGCTTGAGCCTTTTTCTATCAAGCGCGCTATTTGGGCCAAGCTGATGGTGAGCGTCTCGCGTGTTTGCTCGTAGCCACTCATGAACAGGGTGGTGGTCATTTGAGTTTGGCAGCGGTAGTGCAAGATCTGCTCTTCTCTTTGCGAAACGCGGTGCTTGCGAATTTCTTGAATGCGGGTAGATAAGCTCGAAAACTTACAGTAGTCGAGCCACTCGATTTTGGTACCAACCACTTTGTTGGTGCTTGGGTCGTAATAGCGCCCGCGCCATTTAGGTTTGCCTTTGCGCAACCAGCGCAGCATTAGCTCGCGCAGATCATCTTTAAATACTTCACGAAACGCATACACCACCGACATGGCCAAAATAAACGATGCGGTAATTTCGCCCAGATAGTCTCGCGCCATGATCATCGTCGTGGTGACAAATAGCATCACAATCCCCGTTGCAATCCCTTTCACCGCACGGATCATATTATTGCCCATGGTGGTGCTCTTCTTGCGCAGCAAAATTGGGTATTCGATCAAACGGCGCAATAGGCGCATTTTGTTCGACATACGGGTAATGTCTTCACGGGCTTTTTTCGAGTTATATTTATTGAGCTCGCGGTGGGCTTTTTCTTTTTCACACAGGGTGATCAAGCGCTGCTTAATGGTTGAGTAGTCGCCGCCACGGGGCAGGTGAGCAACCAAGGATAAAAAGTGCTGCTCGGTGTACCACGACAGGTAGTTATCAATGTTTGCGTAGTAACGCTTAAGGGTCTCATCGTAGGGGATCGAGCGACGTAGACGTTTAAGAATGTCTAATGATAGCTCGAGTACTTCATCAATTTCTTCTTCCGAGACGTTGTCACGTTCGTGATGGTTGAGCTCTTCAACCGCTTTATCGAGGGCAATCACATATTGATAGGCAAACAAGCTCAAACTGACGCGATACTGTTTGTTCGACAAACGGCCGCGTTTTGCCAAACGGGCGTGTACTAAAGGCAGCAGGATCTCATCACTGTAATACGCGCGTTTTTCACTCATCGCACTGTAGTAAAAGTCGTTTTCAGGTAAAACGATCGGGCTCAGTGGAATATCGCCCGGGACAAACAAGGCAAATTCCAAATCAAGTTTTTTCGACGCGGGCATAACATGGGTAATCTTAAGGGTTAGGCCGTCTTGTTTTTCTACAGTGATCACTCTGTCATCCTTGGGTTACTGGTTTTGATTGTTGTTATGAACGAAGAAAGAGTTTGAGTAGTGCTTAGTTGAATATGATTTGCTCCTCTATTAGATAATAGGCTGAATTTCCTCAGCAAGAATAACAGAGTTAACGTATAATCGCTGTCAAATTTGTGATGAGTAACAATAAGCATGATTAAAATTGGTCAAACTAATACCCTTGAGGTAGTCCGTAAAGCGGATTTCGGTGTATTTCTAGATGCAGATGACTATGGCACTGTTTTACTGCCGAACAAGTTTGTGCCGAGTGAGGCAGAGATTGGTCAGTCGATTGCGGTATTTTTATACTTCGACTCTGACAATCAGCTTTGTGCCACAACGGAAACGCCTATTGCTGAAGTCGGCGATTGGGGTTTGATGCGCGTCGATGGTGTGAACAGCACTGGCGTATTTGTAAACTGGGGTATCGACAAAAAAGATTTGTTGATCCCATTTAGTGAGCAGCGCGCGCGTTTTCGCGAAGGCCAAGATATTTTGGTGTACGTATACAGCGATAAAGCGTCGGGCCGTATTGTGGGCACAACCAAGTTTAACAAATGGTTAGACAAAACCCCGGCGAACTACAAACCGAATGAGCAGGTAGAGCTTATCATTGCAGAGCGCAGTGAACTTGGCTACAAAGCGGTAGTAAATGGCGAACACTGGGGGATGATCTTCAGCTCGGATGTGTTTGGTAAGCTATTTATCGGCAAACGCCTTAAAGGTTACGTTAAGCAAGTCCGTGAAGATGGAAAAATTGACTTGTCGCTGCAAAAAATTGGTGTGGCGAAAATGGATGACTTGAGCAACCGAATTCTCGACGTACTAGAAAAGAAAGGCGGCTTTTTGCCACTGAATGATAAGTCGACGCCAGAGGCGATCTTTACCGTGTTTAAAACCAGTAAAGGGACGTTCAAAAAGACCATTGGCGGTTTGTACAAGCTTGGCAAAATCGTGATCGAGAAAGACGGTATTCGTTTAAGCGACAAAGCCGAGTAGCCCTTCTAAAGCCATGTATTTGGCGCTAAAAAAAGCCCAGAACGATACCTGTTCCGGGCTAGGGGAATGGCTCTTAATGAAAAGAGCCTGCGCTAATTGCTTATCAATAAGCATAGTACAGGCAGGCTCATTTACCACTTAAGATATGCCTGTAGAGTGGTTAGAAGAGGTTACCATCTCTAACTAGCTCTCTTGGCAGGCCATTTTTAATTCTATTGCCAACCCATTTACCCAAACCAATCACATCTTGGCCGAGTTTAACGATAACTTCCCCTTTGCCGGAAAGATTTTCCGGGCGAACGTCGCGGCCCATGTACCACTCGCGAGCATCTTCAAGACTAAGTGATACGCAGTTGCTTTCATTACCCGTAGCCAGAGCCATGACGGCTTCATGCTGCCAGCGATAACCGTGTTTGTGTGTTTCTGCGAGTTTCACTCCCATACGAGAAAAACGAATTTCACCAATCATGGCTTCCAGTGTTTCAGGGAACAGCCACACCTCTTTATCCCGTTGCCATACTTGAGTGTTTGCTGGCAGTGTAATGCCCAATGTGTTGACTAATGCTTCATTGACGGCTTGGTGAGTTTTGCGGTTGGTTTTTTCAAACGGGAACTTACCTAAGCGCTTTTTCACCGGTGGCGGGGTCACGCTGCTGTGTTTACGAATGCGAGCGACAAAGAAGCCTTCACTATCGAAAATTTGCGGATAAACGTGAAGAAACCCTTCTTCTGTGATGGCGTGCTGGGCACCATCAAAAAGATCGTGCAAAGGCTCAAATTCTACCGCATCACCAAACGTGGCTTTCAAATGATGACAAACCTGCTGGTTCTCCTCAAGGTTGAGGGTGCAAGTGGAATAAACCATTAGCCCACCGGGTTTAAGTGCGTGAAAGGCACTTTCAATCAGATCTTTTTGGGTATCGGCAATTTCGACAACAGAGGCCTTGCTCCAGTTGGCCATGGCGTCAGCATCTTTGCGAATAGCACCCTCACCAGAGCACGGAGCGTCGAGCAGTACCGAGTCAAATTGCTCGGGTAACCAGCCACCAAAAACTCGGCCATCGAAGTTTGTGAGCGCGATGTTACGAACGCCGCAGCGCAAAATATTTGAATGGAGTACTTTCACGCGGCTGGCAGAGAACTCGTTTGCCACCAGAGTGCCGTTGTTGTCCATCGCTGCTGCAATTTGGGTCGTTTTAGAGCCCGGAGCGGCAGCAACATCTAATACGGTGGTCAGCGCGTGCTCGTTATTCCAAAGCAGGGCGGTCACCGGCATCATTGAACTGGCTTCTTGGATGTAGAAGAGCCCTGCCATGTGTTCTGCGGTGTTGCCTAGCGGAACATCTTCTTCTTCACGGGTGATCCAAAAGCCGGTATCACACCAAGGAACAGGGGTCAGTTGCCACTGCTTTTGCTGCGCGCGTGCAAAAAAGTCAGCAACAGAAATTTTAAGTGTGTTGACACGAATACTGCGACGAAGAGGTTGTTTACAGATGGCGATAAACTCGTCCATATCCAAATGCTTTGGCATGATCTGTTGGATTTGTTCAATAAATGCTTCTGGCAGTTTAATGTTCTGATGCAAGGCCCGAATTCTCTGGTAATGATTTTGGCGCCATTTTAACTGAAACAAAAAAAAATGCAGCCTTCTGGCTGCATTCTGTTTCGATATTACCCGTTAGTGCGCAGGAAAAGGGCGTTACTGGGGTTTGGGGATCACCGTGCGCCACTCTTTCCATTCTGGAAGTTGCGCTTCGTTAAGCAAAAACGCTTGGTTTTCTTTGGCTTGCGGTTGGAGTGTGGCGGTTTCTGGCGTGGCAAAGGCAATCCCGCCTCTAACAATGCTGTCTACCGTTCCGGCTTTAATTTTAGCGCCAGTGATCCCGATAGAAACATCGACCCCTGAAGCGTTCCAGAACACGGTGTTTTCGCGGATCAGATAGCTGTATTCTGAATTGACTTCAATAGTGGTGATGACGCGATCTGAGAGTCCGCCTAGCTCAACATTCGTGACGTGGCCCACTTCAATATCTCTAAACAATATCGGCGTTCCGCTGACCACGGAGGCGCGATAAGGACTTTGCAGTTGGAACTGTTTGCCTTTTTCACGTCGGTTGTCGGTGTTTAGTTTAAAAACAAATTGAGCGTTATCACCGGCAGGTTCCACTCTAATATATTGGCTTAGCAGAGATTCGATGTTTTTTACCCCGCCCAAGCCAACCTCGGGTTGAACCAGCCAAAAATGACTGTTGTTTTTGGCAATATGAGTAACGTAGTCTGGCAGAATTCGCGCTTCGATAGCAACGCTGCCTTGCTGGAAGTTTGGCGTGACTTGCGTTACCTCACCAACAGGAACGCCTTGGTATTTGAGTTTCATTCCCGGTGCAACCGACGTGGACTTATCACTGGTAAGGGTGATCACGCGGCCAAATTTGCTGGCGTTATCATAGCTGTCGTAGAGCTTCCAATAACTGCGTTTTTTGTTTTCAATTCCCGGCATGGAATCAAACGCGATCCCACCTTTTAATAAGCTCAGCAGTGGTGCTGCGGTAATGTTTACCCCACTCAGGTCGGCTTTGACTTTTACCCCAGAGTAGTTCCAGAACACCGTATCTTGAGTGAGTAGGTGGCGAAATTGCCTGTCGATTTGTAAGCTGATCAATACGCCATGTTTACTCAACTTGTAACTGGCGACCTTGCCCACTTGTAGGTTGCGATAAAGCAAAGGACTACCTTCAGAGATGGAAGGCAGCTCAGGACTAAATAGGGTAATGGTTTGTGAGCCGCTTTGAGTGAAATCGGCCAGCTGTGCCAGTGACTTACTTGCAAACAGTTGGTAGGCGCTTTTCGCTTTAGCGGCGCCATCACTCATAAAGCTTATTGAGCCAGATAGTAACTGTTTCGCGGGAGGAACTTGGACACTCAGCCCTGAATTGGTAAACCCTGCGGTAATGTTACCCGACACATAAAAGCGGTTTTTACTGCGCACTAAATGGGCGTAGTTTTTATCGATAAGCACATCCATCACCACCTTTTCCTTCACCAGTTCTATTTTGGTGATTGAACCGACGGGAAGGCCTCGGTAAAGCAGGTTAGAGCCGGCTTCTAATCCGAACGAGTTATCGGCGATAAGCTGAAGGGGCAGGGAGCCTGCTTGGTCACGCAATAAAGCGTTTTTGCGAATGGCGACAAATTGGCGCGACTTCTCTCCTTCGCCTGGCACAAGGGTCAGGAAGTTTCCCGTGACTAAGTTGCCAATATTCTCAACGCCAGATAACGAGAGCTTAGCTTCTTCGAGCAGAAAACGGGTACCTGTGTTGAGTGAGTCTGAAAAGCTCGGCTGAATGGAGGCGGTGGCAATGATTTTGGTGCGATCTTTAGACAGTTGGACATCGGTCACTTGACCGATTTCGATCCCTTTATACATCACCGGGGCGCCGTTTGCGCTCACGTTATTGTCGCCAGGTAGCTCGATTTGCACCCTAATCCCACGTCCGGCGGTATTCAAGTCGGGATAGAGTTTAAATTCGGCGCCTTCTTCTAGGCTTTCACCTTCATCGGGAGAGTCGACAGCAATGGCGCCGCCGAGCATCGCGCTTAAGCTTTCGACTTGAACATCTACTCCGCTAAAGCCAATGTTGGCACCGATGCCGCTAACATTCCAAAATCGGCTTTCAGTAGAAATCAAATGACGGTATTCGTCGTCGATGAAAGCGCGGATCATCACAGATTTCGCATCTTCATCCAATTGATAGCCATAAACTTCACCAACGGGAATTTTTTTGTACACGATTTGAGAGCCAACGGAGATAGAGCCGAGTTCTTCAGAATGCAGAACAATGTTTAGCCCTTGGCTGGCGAGTAAGTCATTTGGGCTATTATCCAGCCCATTAAAAACCGTCGGTGGCGTCTTATTGTTATCATTCACCTCGCCACCGGGATGGATAGCGATATAGTTACCCGAGACTAAAGCGTCAAGGCCAGAAATACCGGATAGGCTCGCGGTTGGTTTTACTAACCAAAATCGCGTGCGCTCACTTAAAAGTTTGGTGGCTTCGGGGTAGAGGTCGGCCTCAACGAAGATTTTATCAAGCCCCTCGGCAAGCTTAATATCGCGCACCATACCCACTTCTAAACCTTGATAGCGAATGGTGGTGCGTCCTGCAATTAAACCTTGTGCGTCAGAAAAGTAAATCTGGATTCGCTGGCCAGCGTCATTAATGGCACTCACGACTAGCCACCCTGCGAGGATGATAGTCACCAAGGGCAGTAACCATAATGGCGATATGCCAATTTCTCGTTTTACACGAGGAGAGAATGACGGTTGTTGATTTTCGTGACTACTCATTATCTTTTGAAGTCCGTGTAGTATTTTGATAGTTATCCCAGATCAGCCTAGGATCGAGACTTTCTGCTGCCAGCATGGTTAATACCACCACAATAGCAAAGGCGACAGCGCCGTAGCCGGGTGTGAAATCAAGAATTTGACCGCGATCGACTAATGTCATCATTATCGAGATCACAAATAGATCCATCACTGACCATTTGCCAATCCATTTCACCGCGAAATAGATAGTCATCCTTTGGCGATGAAACACACGCCGTTTAAACTGGATAGCCAGCATGATGTAGCCTAGGCCTAAAATTTTGGCGACGGGCACGACGATACTAGCGATGAAAATAATGGCAGCAATGCCAGGCATGCCATTTTTAACCAGCCCGGCAACCCCAGAAAAAATAGTATCTTCAAGGCGCTTACCATTGGTCAGCAGGATAGAAATAGGAATAATGTTTGCAGGGATGATAGCGATAGAAGCGGCAATTAAATAGGCCCAAGTTTTTTGCAGCGAGTAGGGTTTACGGTGGTAAAGCTCGTGGTGGCAACGTTCACAGCGGTGAGACTCCGGCTGTGACAGGTGGCAGTTATGGCAATGCACGTCTTTATGATCAAAGTCATAGCTTGTTTCAGCTTGCCACGCTTCCCAATAACGGCGCACGCTAATACGAGCCACCAAAATGATAGTGGATAGCTGCAGCAAGATGAGGCCTGTTAGCCCCCAACCGACAAAGATATCGGCGTAGTCCTGCAGTTTAAAGCAAGAAATAGCAATACTGACAAGAAATACATCTAGCATCATCCAGTGCTTAAGATAGTGAATTGATACCAGCGAGTAGCGCAGCGCTTTAAACCAGCGAAAGCGTAATGAAAGATGCGACAGCACCACAGCCGAGCAAACAATAAACGGTGCGATGGAAGAGCAAAACAGAATAACCAGCCCAAGCCCGGCAAAGCCTTCTTGAGCCAGCGTCCACGCCCCACTTGGCAAGGTCGCGGGGATCATCACCCCAAAGAGGCGAATACTAATAAAGGGGAAAAAATGCGAAGGAACAAACAGAAGCAAACTGGCTATCGCCAGCGCAAGATCGCCGTTAAGAGAGCGATCGCCGCCTCGATAAAGCTGCATATTACAGCGCGGACAATAAGCACTGGAGCCTTTTGCAACCTTAATTTGGTCGATAGGTAGCTCGCAGCCATGACAAAGACGGACTTTGTTGGTTTGCTGCGAGTGATCCACTAAAGGAGTCATACGCGCCTTTGCTGTCTTTCGGTTTGACGATAAGGCACGCTAAGATTGGATGCTGCCATAAAGGGTTTGATACAAACCATCTTGTTCCACCAGTTCAATGTGAGTACCTGTTTGACTAACTTGCCCATCTTCTAATACATAAATTACATCGGCCTGTTTCACCGCGGAAAGGCGATGGGCAACGATTAAAGTTGTACGCCCCGCAAGAAACTGATTCAAGGCATTGTGTAACGCCGCTTCGGTCGCGGTATCGAGCGCCGAAGTTGCTTCATCTAAGATGACAAACTGCGGATCACTTAATATCATTCTAGCAATGGCGAGCCGCTGACGCTGTCCGCCGGAAAGCCTAACCCCTTGGCGACCAATTTGGGTTTCTAACCCTTGGCTTAGCTTTGCGGTGACGTCTTGCAACTGGGCGACTTCTAGCGCTTGCCATAGTGCGTCGTCACTGTAATCACTGCCTAAGGTAAGATTATGCCTTAAAGTATCGTTAAAGAGTATAGGTTGTTGTAAAACCACGGCTATTTTATCGCGTATTATATCAAAACCTATGTCTTCACTCGTCTGACCATTAAAGCGGATTGTGCCTGCGCTCGGTTGATAAACGCCGAGCAACAGCTGGATAAGGGTAGATTTCCCCCCACCACTTGCACCCACTAGCGCAACTTTTTGCCCAGCCGGGATGGTTAAGCTGAGCCGGTCGAGCACTTTTTTATCGTCGTTGTAGGCGAAATCGACTTGCTCAATGCTGATATCAATTTCTTGATCGGCATGAAATGGATTGACCTTGCTGATAGGGCGGTGCTCTTCTTCTAGCACCAGTAGGGTGTTTACCCGCGCGAGCGCAGCTTTTGCGCCGTACCAGGAAAACTGGATACTCAGTAGCTCTTGTACGGGGGAGAGCATAAACCACAGGTAAGCAAACACAGCGAAAATCTGGCCGATAGTTAAGTCACTAAATAGCACCATCAGCATCGCGACGGCGCGAAACAGCTCAAAGCCGAGGAGAAAGAGCAAAAATGACAGCCTGCCCGCCGCTTCCGATTGCCAGGCAAATTTGTCGGCATCGATTCGGATTTGGTCAGCTTGCACTTTTAGGGTGTTGAGAAACTCTTTTTCTTTATTGGCGGCGCGCAGTTGATAGATACCGTCTAATGTTTCAATCAAACGATTTTGAAAACGCTCAAAGGCCTGATTCTCTCGCTTTTTAAGGTGTTTCACCTTGCTACCAAGTTTACGCGAAAAGTAAATGACCACAGGGTTTACCAATAAGATGAACAGCCCCAATCGCCAGTCGAGCCAAAGCAGTACGGCCGCAGTGCCGACCACGGTCAACAAACTGATGATGAACTTACTTAGGGTGCTACCAATGAAATTATCAATGGTTTCAATATCGGTCACTAGGTGGGCGTTGATCCCGCCGCTGCCTTGTGTTTCGTATTGTGAAATGCTGATCCGGCCCAGTTTGTCGATCATGGTCGCGCGCATTTTGTAGGTGATGGTCTTGGACACTAAAGTAAATTGACGGCTCTGTACTATGTTTAGCGCTTGGCTCGCCGTTCGCATGACGATCACTAAAAAAAGCGTGAAACCGATGTAACCCGTCGGCGTTTGTAGCCAATTGGGTAACACCAGATTCATGGCTGCCAACCCGTTTCCCGGTGTTGCCAGTAGCACTTCATCGACCATGAGTGGCATTAATAAAGGGATAGGTACACTGATCAATGTCGCAATA
>Ga0070725_10000908_pt1 | contig 17920 bp, 15 predicted proteins | sample tdDd002_FD_69781 | JGI IMG/M metagenome (GOLD analysis project Ga0070725, IMG submission 69781) | Marine sediment microbial communities from the Atlantic coast under amendment with organic carbon and nitrate - tdDd00.2 | ecosystem: Environmental > Aquatic > Marine > Coastal > Sediment | place... | reverse complement strand
GGTGCACTGCTCCCAAATAAACTCACCTGCTGGGATACTGCGTCAACCGGACACACACGTTTCACTGGACAAAATGGGGATTTATCACATTTATTTGCATCAATTACTGCTAATTTCATAAGTAAGCCTCCTAATAAGTATGAGATAACCGACTTTTCCGCCCCTCCCCCAACGGGGACGGTACTTTCATCTTTACTATAAATCATTCACTGTCTGCTTGTCAACATTATTTTCCAAACTTATTCCTTTCAATACTTTAGGTAAATATCAAACCCGAAGCCAATTGAGAACTTTTTTCATTTAAAGTGTAGTATTTTGGTATAGTATATGTTATACTGTTGTTACAGATCACAAGGTGATTTGATTTCAGGTATTTGCATAGATTGCCAGCCCCCAAAATTGGCAATCTGAAAATGAACCCCTTTATATTCAGCAGTATCCTGATAAACCCGCTTATTTACTGAAGTTGTTCCACCCATGCTAATAAGTCTATTGGGTATAACTTCAGCATTCGGTATTAAACCGGATAACCTCCTATTTTGTTTAGCCGTTTACCATTCAAAAGCCCATGTTCATTGCATGGGCTCTTTTTTTTGCTCAGTCACTGGTTTATTGCATATAAAAACAGCCATAAACCCAATTTGGTCTATGACTGTAATCTAATTATTATTTGCACTTTTACACTATAACGTTTTAAATGGATTCTCTTCTTCTTTTGACTCAATAACAACGACATCATACTCTTTGTATGCAAAAGCTTTCTTTAATTTTTCTGAAAGTCGTTTCACAAAGATTTGTTCAGTCTCAAAATGTCCTGCATCAATCAATGAAAGTTTGAGTTGAATCGCAGTTTGCGCCTCATGGTATTTGACATCTCCTGTAATCAAAAGATCGCAGCCATTTCTAACAGCACTTTTCATAACATCGGCGCCTGCCCCAGTACAAATTGCAACTTTACGAATTGTTCGTTCTGGATCACCTACGTATTTTAGGCTCTTTACCGCAAGCTTCTCTTGAACAAATCCAGCATAATCTACTAGGTTAACTTTACCTTCTACTAGACCATATCGTCCTAAATAGAAGCTTTCAATCTCATTATCAAGTTGCCATACATCATACGCAGGCACCTCATAAGGATGAGCTTTCAGCACTGCTTGGATAACCTTATTTAAGTTTTCACCACCAACTAAAACTTCAAGCTTATGCTCTTTTACACGTTCTAGCTCCCCGTGTGTTCCAATATAGGGATCTGATCCAGCTAAAGGTCTAAATTGGCCTTCTCCTTCACAAGCGAACGCACAGTCCGAGTACTCTCCAATATGACCAGCCCCTGCATTTCCAGCAGCTTTCGTAACATCATCAAGATTATCAGCAGGCACATAAACGGCTAACTTATAGAATTTATTAGAACTTGTCTTTTCTAATCCGGTTACTTTATTAAGACCCAGAAGTTCAGCAACATAGTCATTTGTTCCACCATCAGCAATATCAAGATTGGTGTGTGCTGCGTATAGGCCGATATCATGCTTAATAAGACTTTTAACAATTCGACCAATTGGATCACTGTCAGTTACGGTTTTCATTGGTTTGAATATAAGTGGATGGTGACAAATAATCAAGTCTATGTTATTTTGAATAGCTTCATTAACCACTGTCTCAGTCACTTCAAGAGCAACCATCACTCTGTCAACTTCAGAATCTTCGTTACCAACCAAGAACCCAACATTATCCCAGTTTTCGGCTAATTTTTCAGGTGCAATTTCATTCATGATTTTTATAATCTTCTTAGAGTTTACAAACACGAACGAATCGCCTCCATTCTTACGAGCTTAGCTCGAAGTTCTGGTAACCGTGACTTTGAATCTTCGGATTTACTGGCCTCAAGGCCCTTGATAATTTCCGATGTCTTTTTTATTTTTTTATCTAAAAAGACTTTTGATAATGGGTCTTCTGACTTTATGAGTTTCACACCCAATTCAAAAGCAAGAGGGTCTTCAATCGTCATTTTCCCATGCTTTACAACAATAATTTCATACATTCTACGTACTTCTAGCGCTAAACGTTCTTCGATAATTTCAAAGTTATTTTCACACAACCATTTACGAAGTTCATCCTGTGCAACCATTGGTTGTAGAATAAATGTATCTACTGAAGCCGTCATTTCAGGACGTTCCAACATAATATCTCGAATAAGCAAACCGCCCATTCCAGCGATAACAACAGTATCCACTTCCCCCACTTCATATGGGATCAGTCCTCCACCATGTCTAACGTCAATTTTGTCAGTCAGTCCAGCTTCACGCACAGCTTGTCTTGCGTTTTCAGTTGGCCCAGCATTAATATCTGTGGCGATAGCACTAGCACAAGTGCCTTCTTCTACAAGATAGATCGGTAAGTACCCATGGTCAGAGCCAACATCTCCAACAATAGATCCTTTTTCTACTAAATCTGCAATCACCTGAAGTCTTGATGTTAACTTCATAATATTCACTCCTGTTTATGATTTATTCGAAAAAAACGAGCCACTTTATAAATGGCCCGTCGATAATCAACTCTTTTATTACAGTTTATTCTAGGTAATCTTTCAGCTTCTTGCTTCTTGAAGGATGCTTCAGCTTTCTAAGTGCTTTCGCCTCAATCTGACGAATACGCTCACGTGTTACCTCGAATTTTTTACCAACCTCTTCTAGCGTTCTCGCACGTCCATCTTCAAGACCGAAACGTAGCTTCAGAACTTTTTGCTCTCTTGGTGTTAGTGTTTCTAACACTTCGATCAGTTGTTCTTTCAGCATTGAGAATGCAGCGGCTTCAGCTGGTGCTGGTGCATCATTATCTGGAATAAAGTCACCTAAATGACTGTCTTCCTCTTCACCAATCGGAGTTTCTAGTGAAACAGGCTCCTGAGCAATTTTTAAGATTTCACGAACCTTTTCAACTGTCATGTCCATTTCTTCAGCAATCTCTTCTGGCTTAGGCTCACGGCCAAGCTCTTGAAGGAGCTGACGTGAAACACGTATTAATTTATTAATCGTTTCAACCATATGCACTGGAATACGAATCGTACGCGCCTGGTCAGCAATCGCACGTGTGATCGCCTGACGAATCCACCAAGTTGCATAAGTAGAGAACTTGTAACCTTTTCTCCAGTCGAACTTTTCAACGGCTTTAATAAGGCCCAAATTACCCTCTTGGATCAAGTCAAGGAATAACATTCCACGACCAACATAACGCTTGGCAATACTTACAACAAGACGAAGGTTTGCTTCACAGAGCTTTTTCTTCGCTTCCTCGTCGCCATCTTCCATACGCTTGGCAAGAGAAATTTCTTCTTCACCAGAAAGTAGAGGAACTTTACCGATTTCTTTAAGATACATTCTTACAGGGTCATCAATACTAATGCCTTTAGGAACTGCAATCTCAACTTCTTTCTCTTCTTTCTCTTCTTCTTGTTCATCTTTCTTTAGATCTTTGTCGTTAACTTCTAGATCGTCTTCATCATCAGCTATGACTTCAATCCCCATTGCTCCCAATGAGTCATATATGTCTTCAATCTGATCTTTATCGATGTTAATCTCACTCAGGGCTTTCCCAATCTCAGAGTAAGTCAAGGAGCCATTTTTCTTGCCAAGCTCTGTTAACGCTTTTACCGCCTCAACCTGCTTTGCATCAATCTTCCGTTTAGCCAATTGACTAGCCTCCTTTCTACCACTACTGTTCGCTCTTCTCGTTAATTACCCGGCTTATTTCTTCAGCAAGCTGTTGTTGTTCACGGAATAATTCCCGTAAAAGCTGCTGTTTTTCCTTTATGTCGTCTCGTTCATGACTCAAACTTCTTGTGAGTATATTGACTTCAGCTTTCTTGTCAGCAAGCTTTTTTCTAAGAACGAGTTCTCGATGAGTCCTTTGCGTTGATGCAATTTCCTTCTGAAGATTATCTATTGGAATACGCTTATTAATAAGCTTTTCAATTCCTGTGGCCAGTTTCAGGTCCATATCATCAGAAGCGATATTTAGTTTGAATGAATCGTGTTTTGCGTAATAACCCCGCAAGTATAAAAATATACTACGAATATGATCAAATTGCAAGTCATTTATATCCACTGCTTCCATTAAAAGCTCAAAACCCTTCTTGCTCTCAAGTGAAATCTCAAGAAGTCGCTTTTCAACAGCCAATAAAGGACCTGAATCTTTACTACGTACGGCCGTCTCCACGGTCTCTGGCCTGCGCCGTACCTGTTCTTGCTCTATGTTTGCAGGTTTTGATGATCGTACACCAACTTCTTCCCTGATTAGGGCCGGATCTATCATCGCCTGCTTGGCAACTTTATCAATATAAATATTTCTTTCCACTGCATCTGTTACAGTTTTAAAAATTTCAACAGCACCTCTTATGAAATCGATCCGTCCCTCTTCACTACGAAAGTCAAGATCCTTACTCATAAGATCAAGTCGAAAATCAATGGTACTTTTAGCATTTGCAACTTTATCATTAAAAGCTTGACGCCCTTTTTGACGTATGAAATCGTCTGGGTCCATGTCTTCACCAAGGGTTAGTATTCTAACTTTAGCATCAACACCTTGAAGTACATCAATACTTCGAAGTGCTGCTTTCTGACCTGCACTGTCCGAATCATAGCAAATAATAATTTCATCTGCATAACGACTTAACATACGACCATGTTGAGTCGTTAGTGCTGTTCCTAAGGTCGCTACCACATTTTCTACACCTTGTTGATGTAATGAAATAACATCCATATAACCTTCCGTTACGATCACGCTTCGTGACTCGCCCAAAGCATTTTTAGCAAGATTGAGTCCATATAACGTATTGGATTTATTAAAGATGTCTGTTTCAGGCGAATTCAAATATTTTGGATTTGATCCATCCATCACTCGTCCGCCAAATGCGATCACATTGCCTTTGATGTCCTTTATAGGAAACACAATTCGGTTTCTAAAGTAATCATAAACATTGCCTTTGGAACTTTTAGCAACAAGACCTGCTCGAATAAGAAGACCTTCAAGTTGTTTGTTCTTCGCTAACTTCTTATGAACAAAGTGCCAATCGTCTGGTGCAAAGCCAAGTCCAAATTTCTTTATAATAGACTGATCAAGGCCACGCCCCGTAATATATGCCATAGCTTCTTCTGATTTGGGCAACTCCTTATAATACATAATCGCCACTTCTCGAGACACTGCATATAATGCTTTTTTGATATCGGCTGAAACGGCAGATTGTCTGTCATTCGGTTCGCTGTTCTTATAAGATTCAATATCTATGCCAAACTTGTCGGCCAAATATTCAATCGCATCTAGAAAATCAAAGTTCTCAATTTCTTGAACGAACTTGATTGCATCTCCACCCACGCCACATCCAAAACAGTGATAAAACTGCTTTTCTTCTGAAACAGAAAATGAAGGCGTCTTTTCATTATGAAATGGACACAGTCCTTTAAAGTTCCGGCCTGTTCTTTTAAGTGGAGTATATTCCGTGATGAGATCTACTATATTTACTCTTTCAAGAATGACTTCCGTTATTCTGTTGTCATATTTCGCACCCATATAATCACCCATTACGTGTTCGACTTACTATATTCTATATTTAAAGTAAATATCCCTTTTTTTCACGTAATAAATTATCATGATTCAAATGAATATTAATGTGCGTTAAAAAAGCACAAGTTCTAGTTATTCTACATTTTTCGACAAACTCCTGCACGAAAATTAAAGTTTTATTATTCGGAATATTCTTTCACAATTCAATTGTCACCAGTCTGAATTAAGTCCAGAACTTCGGAACGTAAATTGATGTATATTTTCGGACCGCATATCGATCTGTCATACCAGCAATATAGTCCTTTACCGCTTCATCACCTATCGTTTGATAATCCTCGTATCGTTCTTCAGGTAAACTTTTCGGATGTTCAGAAAAATATTTATAAAGTGATTTCACAATATATCTTGCTTTGATTTCTTCTTTTTTTGCTTCCTTATTTAAATAAACCTGCTCAAACATAAATTTTCTTAGCATTAAAAAGTTTTCTTTGAGTGGGGCACTCATAACAATATCCATTTTCCCTTCACTATGAGCTATAACATCGCGGATTAATGTATTAATACGTTGGCTATGTGTTTCACCAATAGTATTTAGGTACTTTTTAGGGATATCTTCAGCCTTTAAAATGCCACCTCTTATCGCATCGTCTATATCATGATTAATATAGGCAATTCGATCACAAACTTTTACAATGCGGCCTTCTAAAGTAAATGGATTTTTGTCACCTGTATGATTCAATATACCATCTCGAACTTCTTCAGTAAGATTTAGTCCAATTCGACCACGACTTCTTCGTTCAAGAACATCAACAACACGTAAACTCTGTTCATTATGTCTAAATCCTGTTTCGCAAATCTCATCAAGCTCATACTCACCACAATGACCAAAAGGAGTATGTCCTAAATCATGACCCATGGCGATGGCTTCCGTTAAATCTTCATTAAGACTTAATGCTCTGGCAATGGTTCTTGAAATTTGTGATACTTCCAGTGTATGTGTCAGTCTGGTTCTATAGTGATCCCCTTCTGGAGATAAAAACACTTGTGTTTTATGTTTTAATCTACGGAATGATTTGGAATGAATAATTCGATCTCGGTCTCTTTGAAAAGCAGTTCTAAACTCACACTCATCTTCGTGAGTCGCTCGTCCCCTAGACTCGTTAGCTTTTGCTGCAAAGGGACTAAGGATTTGATGTTCTAGGTCTTCTTGCCGTTGCCTAACAATCATACGATCACCGCCAATCTATATTCACGTCTTTATCGAAATTCATTCTCATTAAATGCCCGCTACTATTAGTTCGCTATCGGAGGCCTGATTCCTTCTTATATCCCCATACTTACGAAAACTTCATAAACTGAATTAAATTCAGCAATACATTCTGAAGGGCAACACACAAACCAACAAGTCATCGTATTAAAAATACAATGGTTGATTTATGTGCTGCCCCCAGCGCTTATATTACTTATACTCACTTATCGTTCTATATACTCAAATACTACTTATTCTTAATGGCTGCTTGTGCTGCTGCTAAGCGTGCAATTGGCACTCTAAAAGGCGAGCACGAAACGTAGTCAAATCCAAGGTTATGACAGAATTCAATAGATGCTGGCTCTCCGCCATGCTCTCCACAAATACCAATCTTGAGACCTGGTTTTGTTTTACGACCTAGATCAACGGCCATTTTCATAAGCTTGCCTACACCCCTTTGGTCGATAGACTCAAATGGGTCTCTTAGGAAAATGCCTTTTTGCTTATATTCACCTATGAATTTCCCAGCATCATCGCGAGAAAAACCTAAGGTCATTTGAGTCAAGTCATTTGTTCCAAATGAGAAGAACTCAGCATTTTCAGCAATTTCATCAGCAATCAGTGCAGCTCTTGGAACTTCGATCATTGTGCCTACCTTGTACGGCGTATCTATGCCGGCATCACCAAGAATCTGAGTTCCGATTGATTTTACCATATCGCTTAAAATAGATAGCTCTTTATCATGGCCAACAAGTGGTATCATGATTTCTGGATGAATATCAACTTTATCTTCTTTTACAACATGAACAATAGCTTGGAATATTGCACGACACTGCATCGCATAAATCTCAGGGTATGTGATAGCAAGTCGACACCCTCTATGACCAAGCATTGGATTGAATTCAGAAAGAGTATTCACAATTTCTTGAAGTCTGTCTTCACGCATGTTCATCGACTCAGCCAGTGATGCAACATCTTCTTTTTCATGTGGCAGGAACTCGTGTAGTGGAGGATCAAGGAGTCTGATCGTAACAGGACGACTTCCCATAGCCTTAAAAATTCCAATGAAATCATCTCTTTGGAATGGTAGTAAATCATTAAGTGCCTCAACCCGGTCTTCGGTGTCTTGCGATACAATCATACGACGTACAATTGCTATACGATTTTCATCGAAGAACATATGCTCAGTACGGCATAGTCCAATACCTTCAGCACCGAATTCAACAGCTTTTGCCGAGTCTTTTGGCGTATCTGCATTGGTTCTTACGCTAAGAACTCTAACTTCATCTGCCCACTGCATGAGTTCACCAAATTTACCTGTAAGTTCCACCTCTGTTGTTGGGATTATACCTTCATAAACTGAACCCGTATTTCCATCAAGTGATATTAAATCGCCTTCTTTAAAAGTTTGCGTTCCAACTCTAAAGAATCGTTGCTGTTCTTCAACATGAATTTCGCTACACCCTGCAACACAGCATTTACCCATTCCACGAGCAACAACTGCTGCATGAGATGTCATGCCGCCTCTCGCTGTCAAAATACCTTCAGCCGTGATCATGCCTTCAATATCTTCAGGTGAAGTTTCAGTTCGAACAAGTATTGTTTTAATCCCCTTTGCTTTCGCCGCAACCACATCTTCAGAGTAGAAATAAACATGTCCAGATGCTGCGCCTGGCGAAGCTGGAAGACCCTTGCTAAGGAGTTTAGCAGCTGAGAGTCCCTTTTCATCAAATGTAGGATGTAGAAGTTTATCAATATCCTTTGGATCGATACGCATTAATGCTTCTTCTTTTGTGATAAGACCTTCTGCCACCATATCTACCGCTATATTAACAGCTGCATTCGCTGTACGCTTTCCAGTTCTTGTTTGCAAGAAGTACAATTGTCCTTTTTCTATTGTAAACTCAATGTCTTGAATATCACGGTAATGCTTTTCAAGATTGTTGACCGCTGTTGAAAAGGCTTCGAATACAACAGGGCTCTTCTCCTTAAGTTGTGATACCGGAAGCGGAGTTCGAATACCTGCAACAACATCTTCACCTTGTGCATTCATCAGGAACTCGCCAAAGAGAACGTTCTCACCCGTTGATGGATTTCGTGTAAACGCCACACCTGTACCGGAGTCTTCTCCCATATTGCCGAAGACCATTGATTGAACAGTTACAGCTGTCCCAAGGTCATGCGGAATCTCGTTGGCATTTCTATAAATAGTTGCACGTGGATTATTCCAAGAACTAAACACGGCTTTAATAGACATTTCCAATTGTTTTCTTGGATCTTGCGGGAATAAAAAGCCCTTTTGTCGCTGTACAACAGCTTTATACTGCTCAATAACATTTAATAGATCATCAGCATCAAGGTCCACATCATTTTTAACGCCTTTTTCAGATTTCACACCTTCAAAAACACTGTCAAAATGATACTTTTCAATCTCAAGAACGACATCTCCAAACATCTGAATGAATCGTCTGTAGCTATCAAGAGCGAATCTCTGATTGTCAGTCAGTTCGGAAATTTTCTTAACCGTTTCATCATTCATCCCAAGGTTTAGGACTGTATCCATCATACCTGGCATTGAAATAGCCGCACCAGAGCGTACTGAAACAAGAAGGGGATTCTCAAGACCACCTAGGACTTTACCCGTCTTCTTTTCAAGTTCTACTAAATGTTCAAATACTTGATCAAGTACTTCAGAAGTTAATGTTTCACCGTCTGTATAGTACTTATTACAGACTTCTGTAGTTATTGTAAATCCAGGAGGTACAGGGAGTCCAATTCGGTTCATTTCAGCCAGATTGGCACCTTTCCCACCCAACAGTGATTTCATATCGCCTTTACCATCTTCAAATGCGTAAACATATTTCATCATGATCCACCCCTTTATCGGTCTATTTAATCTGTTTTTTGACCAGATCTAGAATAATCCCCGCTGTTTCTTCAACAGCTTTGTTTGATACGTTAATAATAGGGCACTGCAATTTTTTCATAATCTTGTCTGCATATTCAAGTTCTTCAAGAATTCTATCTACATTGGCATATGTTGCTGTATTACTAAGACCAAGTGCCTTCAATCTTTCTTGTCTAATTTCGTTGAGTTTAATCGGGTCGGTTGTCAAACCTATAATTCTATTCGTAGGAATTTGGAAAAGCTCCTCTGGAATTGGAACCTCAGGCACCAGTGGAACATTTGCCACTTTAACATTTTTATGAGCCAAGTACATGCTTAGAGGCGTTTTCGATGTTCTCGAAACACCGATTAAAACGATGTCTGCCTTCTTTATACCACGTGGGTCTTTGCCATCATCGTATTTAACCGCAAACTCAATGGCTTCAACTTTTTTAAAGTATTTTTCATCAAGTCTGTGAATGATTCCAGGCTCATTGATTGGTTCTTGATTAAGTAATGTTGAAAACTTATTAAGAAGAGGAGCCAGTACATCTATATACGGCAGTTTATTCTTATCACACTCTTCAATTATCTTTTTACGGATCGCATCTAGAACAGTGGTGAATACAACAACCACTTTATCTTCACGTTTAGCTTCAGATATCATCTGAATGATACTGCCTTCCGTTGATACGTAAGAATACTTCTTTATTTCATAACTTGTGCCTTTAAACTGCTCTGCGGCAGCTCTCGAAACCATTTCTGCAGTTTCACCTACTGAGTCCGAGAGAATATAGACTTTAAATTTTTTACTCATATGCTTCCTCCCTGAACTTTACTCCATATTTCAACAAACTGATTTGTTATGTTTGTTTTAGAGACTTTTCCGACTATTTTAAAGCATCCGTCGTCCTCTTCTGAAACAGGTTCAACCACAGGCAAGCAATCAATCTGATGTTCAATAATTTTTTGTGCAGCCATAAGTAAGGATTCTTCAGGCTTAATTGTTACAATGTTTGGCATACGTGTCATAATCATCGCAACTGGTATTTGGTGTACATCCGTACCACCTATTGTTGTTTTTAGAAAATCTTTTCGAGATACAACACCTGACAAACATCCTTTTGAGACAACGAATATCGTTCCTATATCCTCAAGGAATAATGTCACAATGGCATCATAGACCGATGTTTTCTCATCAATAACTATAGGCATCGACTTCAGACTGCCAACCGGTTCCAACCACCGATGATTTATCGAGTCCGCTTCATCTGTTGAAGACTCCTCATTCACGAAATATCCAATCTTCGGCTTTGCAGATATCAGCCCTGACATTGTAAGCACTGATAGATCTGTTCTAAGTGCTGACCTTGATACATTGAGTCGCTTAGCAATAGAATCACCTGTAACAGGTTGATTTGCTTTTATGATCTCTAGTATTTCTCTCTGTCTTTCCTTAAGCTCTATTTGCGCCACCTCATTTCGTGTGCACTATATAAGTGCTAAATGTTTAACACAGATATATATTACACTATATACACTATTAAAGCAATATATAATGTGCACTTTTAAATTAATTAGTTTAAACATACATATTTTCATCAGAATTGACGCTATTGTGTTGCACTGTTTCACTTACTTAGCCCGTATTATTCATGCAAACAACAATAAAGATGCAAGAGAGAAGATTGCAAAATTACTTATTCTATTCTCCAATAGATATTTTGCATTCTTCTTTAGTCATTTGGAATTACAAGTGTTTACTTTAAGCTGAGTTGTATGAATAATCCGGGCTTGATGCTTTTGCATTCATTTTTCTGGAATTGACAGTTCCAATGGTATATACCCGATAATACAGATGGATCACGATGAAAAAAGAGAGCCGTTCAAAAACAGCTCTCATTTTGTTTATATATCATTTAAATCGTTGCTTGCTAGAAGCTGATTTTATCATTCATGAAGTCAACAAGATCTTCGATCTTCATACGCTCTTGCTCCATCGTATCTCTGTTACGAACTGTAACTGAGTTGTCTTCAAGTGAATCAAAATCATATGTGATGCAGTATGGTGTACCAATTTCGTCATGACGGCGGTAACGCTTACCGATTGAACCTGCTGTGTCATAATCAACATTGAAATGTTTGCTCAGTAACTCAAATACTTTAATGGCATCTTCATCTAACTTTTTAGAAAGAGGGAAGATCGCTGCTTTAAATGGTGCAAGCGCAGGGTGGAACTTCATCACTGAACGTGAAGAACCATCTTCTAACTCTTCTTCTGTATATGCATCAATTAGGAATGCTAGCGTTACTCTGTCAGCACCTAAAGATGGCTCGATACAGTATGGTGTATATTTTTCATTCGTAATAGGATCTTGATATAGCAAATCTTTACCTGAATGCGTTTGATGTGCCTTCAGGTCAAAGTCTGTACGATCTGCAATACCCCATAGCTCGCCCCATCCAAATGGGAATTTGAACTCAATATCAGTTGTTGCATTTGAGTAGTGTGACAACTCGTCATCGCTATGATCTCTAAAACGAACACTTTCATCACCCATATTAAGGTTTAGAAGCCAGTCCATACAGAACTTTTTCCAGTATTCGTACCACTTAAGATCTTCGCCAGGTGCACAGAAGAATTCCAGCTCCATTTGCTCAAACTCTCTAATACGGAATATAAAGTTACCAGGTGTAATTTCGTTACGGAAAGACTTTCCAATTTGACCAATACCAAATGGAACTTTCTTTCTTGAAGCACGCTGGATATTCTTAAAGTTCACAAAAATACCTTGTGCTGTTTCAGGACGAAGGAAAATTTCTGCACTTGTGTCTTCATTAACACCTTGATGTGTTTTGTACATTAGGTTGAATTGACGAATATCAGTAAAGTCCTTTTTGCCACATGTTGGACAGTTGATTTCGTGCTCATCAATGTAAGCCTTCATTTGGTCTGTAGACCATGCGTCAACAACTTCATCTTCTTGACCTTTTTTTGCCATGTACGCTTCAATAAGCTGGTCAGCTCTAAATCTAGCATTACACGCACGACAGTCTAGAAGTGGATCAGAGAATCCACCAACGTGACCTGACGCAACCCATGTTTGAGGATTCATAAGAATCGCTGCATCTAGACCCACATTGTATGGTGACTCTTGAACAAACTTCTTCCACCATGCATTCTTTACATTTCTCTTTAATTCAACGCCCAAAGGACCGTAATCCCATGAATTTGCAAGGCCACCATAAATTTCAGAACCTTGGAATACAAAACCACGGTTTTTTGCCATTGAAACAATTTTATCCATAGTAACATTCGTACCCATTGCTGCACTTCCTTTCATCTAATAGACCAAAACACTTAATCCGGGTCTAAATATAGTACACTATTGAACCTGCATAATAATTCATTCAAGTTCTCTGACTCTAACCTGAATTATTTATCACTTCTATATGGAAAGATATTCTTCCCTTTGAACACTGAAGATCAACTTCAATGATGCAAACAATTCATTAAACACTTCTTCTAATCGTAGCCAAACTATAACACTCGGTTAATTTTCCAAGAACAAAATCACAGTCCAGAACACCCGTCTCATGTTTACCCATGGCACCCTTATAATAATATTTGATGAAAATATCAATTAAAGATTCAAGCTTCTTATTTGTCAATTCCATCAAATTTCCTATGCTGATTTCTAGAATTGAAATAAGCATTTGTTGTTCAGTCCTGAGATTCAACGAATTTGACCCATTGGCTTGAAGCATTTCACAAATCAGTCGTAGTTGTTCTGATGATATGCTTCGACTTTCGTACCTAGCACTTTGGAGTGTTGATACATCATCTACATCTTTTATTAGATAAACCAATTTTGTTAAGATCTCTTTCATATCTTGTTTTGAGTACGATGAAGATTTTGACTTAACCTGATTTAGAAACTCTGCAATTTCTGACTTATTGATGTCCATCTTCACCCCTCCGGTCGCTGAGTAAATTGCATATCCAAATCAAAGATTTGGGATGCAGTGCCCTTCGGGCAGTCAGGAAACACTCGACTCCCTACGGTCACTGAGTAAATTGCATATCCAAATCTAAGATTTGGGATGCAGTGCCCTCCGGGCAGTCAGGAAACACTCGACTCCCTGCGGTCGCTGAGTAAATTGCATATCCAAATCGAAGATTTGGGATGCAAATGCCCTTCGGGCAGTCAGGAAGACACTCGACTCCCTCCGGTCGCTGAGTAAATTGCATATCCAAATCAAAGATTTGGGATGCAAAATTAAAAACCTTCCGCCACTTGATACGCATATTATTTTATGCGAATCAAGGGACGAAAGGTTATTCCGCGGTTCCACCCTCGTTGACGACTTTAAAAAAATCATCCACTTTGGTTATGTGCTCAAAAGTGCCATTCACACGTCTTCAATGCTGAACTTTCACTGACATCAGCTCTCTGGATATTGAAAATCATGTTACTCCTCTTTATCATTGCACGCTATATAATGTTGATTGTTACTGATTTTAGCATAGATGACTCTTGCTGACAACCCATTGATGGTTAAAATCCTATTCTTCAGGTTTCTCTTCATCAGTCTGGGAAGCTTCATCATCTTCTACTTTAATAAATGATGCATTCACGACAACATCGTCTTCAGGATCCTGTGTTGGTTCATCAGACGAATCTTCATCAGTTTCTTGACTTGAATCTTCATCTGATTCCGACTTCTGATCAGCTTCGTCTTTTGAGAAATGCTTGATAATATCGTCAGCCTTCTCTTTTACAGTCTCGGCCGTATCTTCTAAAATCTCACGAATATCAATCACGTCGTCATTCTCTTTAACGATCTTCAAATCACAGCCTGTTGCTAATGCCGCAAGAATACCTACAGAAGTTGCTCCTGTAAATATTAATGCACCTACAGCGCCTGCCACAACAGGAACATCAAGCACAGTTGCACCATCTTTTTGAAGCAAGATACGTGTAACTTGTCCTTTTTTCACAAGCTCTTTAAGCATTTCAACGATTTCACTGCTTCGGTCTGATAAATCATCCGCAAACGAGTCTTTTTTTGGTGGTTCCTGTCTCAGCTGTTCAATGTAAACTATAGCTTCTAACACGTCTCCACCTGTAAATTCAAGTGCTTCTTTTGCTTCTGAATAAGATGCTCCAGTTCTATTTCTAACCTCGTCTACCTTTTCAAGTGTAACTGACATACGACCACTCCCCATTCGGTTTATATTCTGTTTATGCGTTCAATTATGTACTAAAAGGCCCTCATAGAATTTAAAAATTCCAGGCTCTTGAAGTTACTTCGATCTAAATGATATCGCAAATAAGCATTTAATATAATATCCAATTTTTTGATATATGAATCATGGATTTTCGTTTTAGATATAATTCTCATATCTTTCATGAGAAAATACATCATGATTTTAGGTAGAGTCTTGCCCATTCGATATAGAGTTTCAAATTCTCCAGTGCACTTTTCGCAAACAACGCCACCATCAGATACAGAGAATTTCCACTTCTGATCACCCGTGGCACCGCAGTTAATGCATTCACTAAGCATCGGTCGAAATCCAACGGAGTCGAGAAGCTTTAGTTCATAGGCCACCTTTATAATATCAGGATCAGCATGTTCACTAAGCAGTACATGGATGGTTTCTATAAGATCATAAAAAAGCTTGTAGTTGGCCACACCTTCAATGGTCACAATATCTGCAAGTTCAAGAAACCATGCACCATAAGCCAATTTATCCAAATCCTCACGAATATGATAAAAAGATTCATGTACATCTATGCTTGAAATCTTCGCAAGATTATTTCCAGTTGAAACGTTGTATCTGCCTAACACAAAAGGATGTGCACCTGACGCGAACCTGCTTTTCGGATGACGCGCACCCGAAGCTATAGCATCAAGTTTCCCAGCTTTTTTTGTAAACAGTGTTAGTATCATGTCATTATCAGAGACTTTCGTTCTCTTTAAAACAAGTGCTTCTGATGAAAAGAACATGCCTTTCGCAACCTTTCGTCTTAGCAACTTATTTAAGAAGTCACTACAGCATTGTCTGTGTCAAGATTGTTGCCAAAGTAAAGTATATAGTAAGACCTGTGATATCAACAATCGTCGTAATAAACGGTGCAGAAGCAATAGCAGGGTCAACACCCATTTTCTTAAACGTTATAGGGACAATTGTTCCAATCGTCGCAGCTGTGAGCATATTTGCCCACATTGCAAGGCCGACAATAACACCTATCATTGGGCTGCCACCGATTATAGTAGCTGCAACGCCTGATAAAGAAGCACACACGATGCCTACGAGAAGACCTGTTATCATTTCTTGAATGACCGTTTTGAAAACTTCAGGACCTTCAATATAGCCCATGGCGATACTTCGAACTGTCAGTGTTGAAGATTGTGTACCAACATTACCACCCATACCTGCAAGCATAGTCATAAATAGAGCGAGTGTCGCGTCTTTATCTATCACCATTTGGAAATTTTTCACAACATTAGAACTGAGAAGTCCTCCAAATATAGTAATGATAAGCCACGGGAGCCTTGACCTTACTGAGTAATAAATCTTTCTGAAGAAACGTTCCTCTTCAATATCTTCAAGCTCTGACGAACCCGCAAACTTAAGAATATCCTCAGTTGCTTCTTCTTCAATGACGTCAAGAACATCATCGACAGTGATAATACCTTGCATCTTTTCTTCATCATCAATAACCGGAACTGCAAGCAGGTTGTATTTCTTAACAACCTTCGCAACCTCTTCCTGGTCATCTTCAACGTTTACAGAAATCAGATTTTCATTCATGATTTCAGATACACGCTGATCTGGTTTTGCAACAATCAGCTCCCTGAGTGAAATGACGCCGGCAAGTCGCTGTAGCTGATCAACCACGAATACATAATAAATTGTCTCAGCATCTGGCGCAGTCTCACGCAGAGTGTCAATCGCCTGATTAATCTTAAGTTCTTTATTAAGGACAACAAAGTCCTTTGTCATGATACCGCCGGCCGTATCTTCATCATAAACCAGCAGCTCTCTGACATCTCGTGCATCATCTATATCCAGATATGCGATGATCTCTCGGCGTCTCTCTTCAGGGAGATCACCGAGAAGGTCAACGATATCATCCTGAGACATCGCATCCAGAATAAGTGCTTTCTTTGTTTCACTAAGTGAACTGACGAGGTCCGAGAACATTTCTGCATCCAGTTCTTCAAGAACATCCGATGCCTTCTCATATTCAAGAAGTCCAAAGAAATAATCTCGTTCGTCGTCTTCTAATTCTAATAATAGCTCTGCGATATCTTGCGCATACGCATCTTCCGCAAATTCCTTGAGCTTCTCACTCTCACCTTGAACAATCCAAACTTCCAATTGCTTGAGAATGATGTCAAAGTCCATTTCATAAAGCTTCGTCATTCGCCACCTCCGGGTCGAGTTCACGGAACAACGGAATACTTACAGCTTAGTCTTGGCGGTAACCGAAATTCTTTAGCAGTGCATCGCTATCTCTCCAGTTTGAACGCACTTTAACCCATAGCTCTAGGAAAACCTTTGAGCCTAAAAGTGCTTCCATATCTTCACGAGAGCTTTTACCGACGCCTTTCAGTTTTCTGCCACTCTTGCCGATGATGATTCCCTTGTGTGAGTCTCTTTCGCAGACAATCGTTGCTTGAATATCAACGATATCTTTATTCTCACGCTTTTTCATCGATTCGATTTCAACAGCAACACCATGTGGAATTTCTTGATCCAGGTACATAAGAAGTTTTTCTCTGATAATTTCAGACACAATGGCACGCTCCGGTTGATCTGTGATCATATCCGCAGGGTAGTACATTGGACCAACTTCCATGAATTCCGAAATTCTATCCAGCAAGTAATCAACATTCTTGTCTTCAAGTGCTGATATTGCAATAATGTCTTCGAAACAGTCATATCCTTCATAGTTCTTAACAATCTCTTTAAGTTGCTCTGGACTTAGAAGATCAGCTTTATTGATGACTAAGATTACAGGCGTTTTAATTCCACTAATCTGTTCAATAATAAATTTGTCTCCCGGTCCAAGTTTCATTGATTCATCCACTAGGAATAGAACCAAATCCACTTCACGAAGTGTTTTAAGCGCAGAGTTAACCATAAAATCGCCTAGTTTATTTTTAGGTCTGTGAATACCAGGCGTATCAAGGAAAATAACCTGTGAGTCTTC
>Ga0070725_10000907_pt1 | contig 17927 bp, 18 predicted proteins | sample tdDd002_FD_69781 | JGI IMG/M metagenome (GOLD analysis project Ga0070725, IMG submission 69781) | Marine sediment microbial communities from the Atlantic coast under amendment with organic carbon and nitrate - tdDd00.2 | ecosystem: Environmental > Aquatic > Marine > Coastal > Sediment | place... | reverse complement strand
GCTCTTGCGCTCGGGCCTCCATCGCCCGCTTCGCTTCCGCCAGTGCTTCCAGCCGGGCTTCACGCCGGGCGATCTCAGCGGGGATATCCATACCCTCAACCACCGGCGCCTGATCTGCTGCCTCCGCTTGGGCGGCAAGTGCGCTCACTTCCGCCTTGAGTTGCGCCTCGATCTTTTTGCATGTGCGTAGGACAGCGCTTTGTGCTTATTGGCGTTCGCTTTCACCTTGGTGCCATCCAGAGCGATCCGGCCCAGCTTCACCAGATTCATTTCCCGCGCCAGCAGCAGAACCTGGACAAACAGAGCCTCAACCTGAGGAAGGAAGCGGCGGCGGAAGGTGGCAATCGTGTCATGATCCGGATGCGTGTTGGCCGCCAGATAACGGAACGCAATCGAGTCGTGGGTGGCGCGTTCAATCTTGCGGCTGGAGAAGACGCCGGTCGCGTATCCATAAATCAACAAGCTGAGCAATACGCCAGGATGATGGGCCCGCGAACCGCGCCCGGTATATTGCCGGGTGAGCTCAGACAGATCGAGCTGATCAACCACTTCAACGACGAACCGGGCCAAGTGTTCCTCAGGCAACCAATCCTGAATGGAAGGGGGAAGCAGGAAGTCAGTGTCCCGATCAGCAAGTACAAAATGTTCCATCATTGAAGTCCGGTTATGGCTCGTGTTGCATTGATTATCTCACTTCGACACTGCGCGGTTAAGTCCGACAGGCTGCTCGTTGGACTGCTTGCCGGACTTTTTCTTACCTTCGAAGAGGTCCGAAGCATTCTCCAGCAGCTCGCGCTTCCAGGTGCTGACCATAGTCGGGTGGATCTGGAATCGGGCGGCGATTTCGGATTTGGTCTGGTCAACCTTGAGAGCGGCCAGGGCGACTTTGGACTTGAATAATGCGTGTACTGCTTGTGCTTCTTGCTCATTATTCTACTCACCCCTCCAACAATGAGGGGTGAGTCGTTAGGGGTTAGAAGTCATACTGACTGACGAATAGCAGGCGATTGTTCTGCTCATCTTCGCCATCTGCCCACTCAACCGAATGGCGTGAAAACTCAAATCCCAGCATGTAATTCTTTATCGGTTCATACGTTATATTCGCAAAAATACTGCTTCGGCTTTCATTGACATCCTTAGGATCAACGCTCCCGGCGCTTACTGCTTCATCCCAATCCGCCTCGGAGCTAGCGTAGCCTAAGTTACCTGCAACGCGATTGCTAAACGTTTGTCTAATGGCCAGAGCGAAGCCGACTTGCTCAATAGTTTCTAGGCTACCATCTTGCGAAGCAAATGCCACCGGCGCGGGGGAAGAGCTCATTTGATTGCCGATGCCGTCACCGTAAACATATGAGGCTTTTAGCTGCGTCCCTGTAGGCAAAGTATACCTACCGGCTAGCGCTACACCATAGCCAGTGGCGGTCTTTTCATTTTTACCATCGGCGATATACTCAACGTTTCGAGCTGTGGCACTAACCGAATACAAAAAGGATCCAGTACTACCTTGAAAGCGCCCCGTAAGATCTGGCATTGTATTGGAGGTCTGTTTGTTAAACACCAAGCCATCTGGATCTTCAAGGGCAACGGCAAGCTTATTTCCACCGACATTAGTCGTGTAGCGAATCTGCGGCTTGCGGTCGAACCCTGCTCGACCTGAAGGACCGATGAAGTTCAACTGGCCGACAGAGGCGACCATCGTGTTGAAGTTCGCCCAAGTCTGGCCGATCAGGAAACCATTCCAAACTGAATAGCCATGGCGCAGGCGGAAAGAGCCAGGGAAGAAATCGCCGGAAATTTTGGCTGTCACACCTCCCGGCCCCTTAATATTGAATCCAAGACGACTCACATTAGCTGTCATCTCAACATTACCATCAGACACCTTCGGCGATTCCGGTCGCCTGATACTACCGTATCTAACTATGCTTGGGTCCCCGAGGTCAGCGTCCAAATCATAAACTGCATCCAGGCGAACAAAGCCAAAGGCCTCAAGGTCAAAATCCTTTGCCGTGAAGTCCGCAGCATGAGCATTGAACGTACCCCCTGCACATAGGGCAACGAAAGAAATAGTGATATTTTTTTTAATGAAATTAAAGCTCATTTAAATTGTCCTCTTTTATTTTTGGTTAATCAATTTATTATTTGAATAAGATTTTGACTTTATGGAAAGCTTTAAATAAATGGACGGGCAAAGAAATCAAAATATGTTTGATGTTTTTTGTTATTTATATTTTCCTCCTTTTTTTGCAATAACAATAATTTTATTGATATATTCACTATACCTTCAATGTTTTTGGCATTAATAAGAATACATCACCTTCAGTATCATTCAGGGAACAGATGAGGGCTATTTCAATTTGATCAAAATGGTATAGATTTTTGAGAATCGGTTGTGAAATTTATCTTTCTGGAGAGACCAAATACACTTCGCTGTCAGTGTCCCGTTCGGTTAATTCGCGCGTTTATTGTCAATTAAGCTCAGCTTTGCCCGCACCACCGATGTCATAATAGCTTCGGCGCTTTTATGCCACCGGAACGGCTTGGCCAGTTTTTCGTTGTGGACCTTGATGTACCTTTTAATCGCTGACTTCAATTCACCAACGCTGGTGAAAATGCCTCGATAAAGTGCGCGCCGTTCCAGTTGACCAAACCACCCCTCAACGGCATTCAGCCACGATGCGCTTGTAGGCGTGAAATGCAGTTTGAAGCGAGGATGCTTAGCCAGCCAGGTTTTGACCTCCGGGGTCTTGTGAGTCGAGCTGTTATCCAGAATCAAGTGCAGGTCCAGATCCTTCGGAGTTTCCCGGTCGATCTGTCGCAAGAAGTCTAAAAACTCCCTGGCCCGGTGGCGCTGTGTGACTCGACCGATCACCTGACCCGTCAGGGTATTGAATGCAGAGTACAGGCTGGTTGTGCCATGACGCTTGTAATCATGTGTCTGTCGCTCAACTTGTCCCGGGCGAAGCTGCAATTTCGGCTGGGTCCGATCAAGAGCCTGAATTTGGGTCTTTTCGTCAACAGACAGAACCAGTGCATTATCCGGGGGGGGTTCATATACAGCCCGACAACATCACAAACTTTCTCAGCGAAGTGGGGATCATTGCTTATCTTGAACGTTCTGAGCCGGTGCGGCTTCAAATCTGCTGCTTTCCAGATCTGATGCACTTGCCAGCGTGTCACCCCGGCATGCTCCGCCATGAGACTGATGCTCCAATGTGTGGCCTCTTTTGGTACTTTATGGGCCGTGTCATCTAATATCTTTTTGACGGTTTTGCCATCCAATTTTCGTGGCTGACCGGGTCGCGGCGCATCATAAAGCCCCTCAATACCTCGCTCACTGTAGCGTTTGCGCCACTTGCAGATGGTTTGCGTGCAACCTGAATCAGATGGTTTGCGTGCAACCTGAATCAATGGGATGGACTCCTCCTCACCTCACCGGCATCTACGTGCCAAAATGGTGAGTGATTAGTCAACCATCATGAAGATGAGGAGAAGCCCAAGTAAACATTATCCGTGTCGGTGTTGATATTGCCAAATCAGTTTTCCAAGTGCACGGCGTAGACCGTCACGGTAAGACGCAATGGCAGGGCAAATACTCTCGGCAGAAATGGCTTGATGGCCTCAGCCGTAAAGTACCCGCCGGTGCCGAGATCGGCATGGAGGCTTGCGCGTCATCACACCACTGGGCTCGGGAACTCCAGAAGCGGGGGTATCATGTTCGGTTGATTGCCGCCCAATTTGTCAAACCTTACGTCAAGAGCAACAAGAACGACCGGGTAGACGCGGAGGCAATCTGCGAAGCCATGAGCCGCCCGAACATGCGATTTGTCGCTCCAAAGACGGTCGCTCAGCAGGATATTCAGGCTGCACATCGGATCCGGGAAGAGCTTGTGGGGCAGCGCACGGCCAAGGCCAACCAGATACGAGGACTGGTGGGCGAGTACGGTATTATTGCTCCGGTAGGCATCCAGCAGCTTCGTCAGGCCTTGCCAGGTTGGCTCGAAGATGCTGAGAACGGGCTGACCGATAGTTTTCGGGCTCTTCTGAATGGGCTGGCTGAGGACCTCCGATACCTGGATGACCGGATTGTTGAAAGCGTCAGGAAAACCCTGTTGCCAAGCGTTTGATGACGTTATGTGGAGTGGGGCCGCTGACAGCCAGTGCCTTGTCGGGTGCACTGGGCGATGGAAAGGCCTTTCGCAGGGGGCGTGACTTTGCCGCTTCCCTGGGCTTAACGCCCAAGCAGCACAGCACTGGAGGTCGGGATCGCTTGCTGGGAATCAGCAAACGAGGCGACAGCTACCTGCGCAAGCAGCTCGTTCACGGAGCCCGGGCCGTGTTGCGTCATGTTGATGGTAAAGACGACGGTCTCAGTCACTGGCTGAAAGGCCTTGCCTCTCGGAAGCATTTCAATGTGGCGACGGTGGCATTGGCCAACAAGACAGCCCGTATCGCCTGGGCACTGGCTCATGGCGAAGAGGACTATGACGAAAAACTTGCAGCGGCTGGTGCTTGATCGGGTAGTTTGAGTGCTGAGTATGCGGGGGCAACAACTGGAAACGGTATAGGAAACGTCCAACACCACGATTGCGTGGCACTTTGATTGATGGCGAACAGGTCGAACCGGCACTGGAAAACCCCGTAGTCACGATGAGCCTTAAGCTCGTTGAATCAATTGGGAGCCAGTGCGCGGATAGCCCATCAGGGTCCGATGCCTACAATACGGCATCATTAAAGAGACCGGATACACGTAGGCAGTCGTACCTCAGTCGCGATCAAACAAAGTGCTTGCAATAGAGGAGGAGTCCATACACAGTGACTCCGCCTGCCAATATACCCGTCAGACCACCCTATGCGACAACATGGGCGGGAACCCGGTGAAATCCTGGTTGCTTAGGCCAGGAAGCACAGAGCGGAAGTGACTTATAGTCGGGGGTTGATCAATAGATAATCAGTTGGCGGCGTCCAGACCATAGCTGGATGGCCCGGCATGCCATGCCAGGGGATGCCCACTCTTTTATAGTTTTGAAGTCGGCTTAATCCGGAGGAAGCAAGGCCCCGATAAAGGTCGCGGTACACCGTAAAGCCCGGACAGTGTCGGCCAAATGATCCACTGCCGACCGCTGTGCACCAGGCGGCAAGCCACTGTCATGATTTCCTGCATCACGGTTCTCAGGCGGCGACGCTTGGCACGATGGCGCACCGGCGCATCCGGGCCGGTCAGTCTCAGGCCCATCCAGCGCAACACGTGGTACCCCATCGTTGCGAAGGCCATGACCAGGTTGTTGGTGTCGAACTTGCCGGACGGCAGTCGCTCCATCTTGAACTCGCTGTGGAACTGCTCACTGGTGGCGTGATCGCTGTACAGCGCCATGATCTTAATGTGGTTTTCGCCAGTTCAAGTCAGGGATTCAGCACTACTTCAAACTCATCAGCTTGAACTGTGGATCCGAGAGTTCTTCTGGTTTCAGCCAACGCTGATTCTGTAACCATCGCTTGCCCAGTTTGATGGCTCGAGGTTGGTTAAATGCAACCATATGGGCGAGGCGGTGTTTTTCATCAAGATAGAAGAACACTACACTCTTGGATTCCCGCCGCACAACACACTGCAACTGAGAGTTCCAGGTTCCTAGAATCTGTATATTGACGTCATACTGGTCAGACCAAAGCCAAGGCGCTTCGTCGTAAGCGGTTGGGGCGCCAAGCATAGATTTGGCTGTGCAGGCCGACTGATACTGTGCATAAGACCATGATTGAGGGCAGACGCCCAAAACCGGATGCTGCGCGACATCGCCGGCTGCGTAGATATCTGGCTCGCTGGTCTGACCAAAGGCATCCACGATGATGCCCTGTCCGACTTTCAGACCTGCCTGATGAGCCAGCTCAACGTTAAATAGCACCCCTGTGCTCACAACTACGGTGTCAAAAAGCGCATTCACCATATTTGGAACAACAACACGCACCTGTTGCGAGCCCGCGGTTTCTAGCTTCAGATCTTTACAGTTTAGAGTTAGGCTTACTCCATGCTGTTTGTGGAGAGCCTGCAGTTCATCACTAACTTCCGGCCCAATACTACGCTCGCACAATCGACCTTGTCGTTCCAGCACATCAACAGATACACCTAGAGCGCATGCGCTTGCAGCGACTTCTAGACCAATCCAGCCACCACCAATCATCGCAAGCCGTTTTTTTCGATGAAGCCGCTGCCTGAGCTTTTTTGCATCTTCCCAATTACGCAGCGTAACAACGCCCGGCAGATTGAGCCATTGCTCATCCGGCACCCGCGCTCTACTGCCCGTAGCGAGCAATAGCCGGTCATAGTGCAACACGTGGCCATCACTGAGCGTTAGTTCGTGCGCTTTCGGGTCTAGTTTTTTAGCTGTCAGGGGCCGATGCCAGCTGATGTCCAAGTTAGCCTGACGTTCAGCGCTGAAAATTTGAGGCAGACTTGAATCGGCATCGGTCAAAGCGGCTTTGGACAACGGTGGACGTTCGTAGAAGTCATAAGGCTCGTTGGCCACTACGCTGAGGGTACCTTGAAAACCTTCCGCTCGTAGTGTCTGGCATGCGACGCCCGCCGCCTGGCCCCCGCCGACCACAACGATGTGTTCAATACCTGCGTTAGTCATGATTCCGCCTCTTTATTGAATTTTAAAGCCTCGAGGTACAAGATCACCTGCCTCTGAAGACATAAAGCAGGTCCTGTTCAGCACCTGATCCGCTTTCTACCGTTTAGAAGCCTCCAAATACAGTGCTCCCACCGCTTTGGTTTTACCTCATAGGGTTCGTCGGCTTAGGCAGTGACTAAGTCTTGTCTCGACTGAGTAAGTGGAAGGTCGATCGTTCCTGCATTCCAAGCTTTTGGATAACGGCACTGTCGAGTGCTTATAGCTCATTCACTTCAGCTGTGTTCAGTTGAATTTCACCATCGGTGATACGCAGAGGAAGCACTTTGATATCCCGCTCAGCCGGCCCTCGCAGGCATTTACCGGTTTTTATGTCAAAAAGTGCTTCATGGAGCGGGCATTCCACTTGCCCATCTTCTACAAAGCCTTCAGAAAGTAAAGCGTAGGCATGTGGGCATACATCCTCTAGCGCGTAATATTCGCCGTTCAGGAGGTAAATGCCAATCTCCTTGCTTTCGAGCTTTGCGGAATAAGGGATATCTTCCTCTATTTGGTCGGTCTTACAGACGGTTGTCCAAGTCATGGCTAATTTCTCCTCTTAATGAATAACTTCGAAATATCTTTGATGGTATGCCGTCGAAGGCCCATATGTGCGGCCCGTCGTACCCACCAAGGCTTGTGATGGTTGGCAGTCGCCTAAAGCGCTGAAAGCCCGCGCAAAAACATACTAAACCCCATCCCTAAAATGGTCACCGTCAGCACAGCATTGAATCCGCGAGGGCTGAGCCTGCGCTGGATGAATTGCCCTAAGTACAAGCCACCCACCGCAGGAATTAGCATTAGCAAGGATATCAACAAATCTATCTGATTCATCAACCCTTGCATTCCTAGGCCGGAGCCCAGGACCAGCCCCCCACTCAGTAAGATTAGGCTGGCCATGAACACAAACGTCTCGCGTTGAATCCCTGACGCCAGTAGTACCTGAAGAGAAGGAAATCCATAGAATGAGGTCATCCCCCCGAACAGCCCAGAGAAGAACCCGCTGGCCACCAAAACTGGCTTCTCGAATCGACCGGGTGAAGTGGTCCATTTTCCCCACCATTGCGACAGTATGGCGATCATCGTCATGCCACCCACCAGCATTAACAAGGCATCGCCGTCCAAGTAGGATAGAAACTGGACCGAAATTGCCATGGTTACCAATAATGAGACGAGCAGAGGCCAGAGCCGACCCAATACCGGCCATTCCCGCCGATGCTGAATCAACTGCACGATATTAGTGGCGAAGCCGGATACAAGAACCCAGCCCATGGCCTGGGTCACCGGCACCTGAAGTCCGATGATCATGCCCGGCATGGCCACATAGGGCATGCCGAAACCGGAAATGCCTTTAACTGCGCCGGAGGCGGCAAAGACAAGTGCGATCCAGGGCAGTACTACGAGAAAATCCGTCCAGACCATTATCTTATCCTGATGCATAAATCTACGCAGTTACTCTTCAGGGCTCAAGGTCGAGTTTTCTCTACGCACCTATGGAGTTAGGTTGCGTATGGCCTGTTTTAGCGCCTCCGGGTTGGCTTTGCCAATGCCGGCAATATCCAAAGCGCTGCCATGAGCAACGGAGCCGAACAGGAGAGGGGTGCCAATGGTGATGGCACTGGCCTGGCGTGGAGATACGGCCTTGACAGGGATATGCCCTTGATCGTGGTACATGGCAAGATATGCGTCGTATTCTCGGTCAGCGAAGAGCGCGTCAGCCGAGTAAGGGCCGAAGGCATTCACGCCCAGGGCCTTTGCTCGGACCACAGCAGGCTCGACGACAACCTGATCTTCGAAACCCATGGCCCCGTTTTCACCGGCGTGTGGATTTATTCCGCATACCGCAATACGTCCTTCTGGTATCCCCAAACCTGTCAAGGCTTCCCGAGTGGCTACTAGTGCGTTTAGAATTCGATCCTCAGTCAGCCGCCCCAAAGCCGATGACAAAGACTCGTGGAGGGTGACATGCACTACCCTGTATACAGGGGACATCAGCATCAGAAACGTCTGATTCAATGGTGTGCCTGTTTCCAAAGCTACCTGGCCGGGGTAACCACTAAAATTGATTCCCGCCTCATGCACCGACACTTCCGTATGAGGTGCTGCTACCACAGCGTCAACAGAACCCTCGATGGCCAGCCGGATGGCAGCTCGAGCATACTCATAACAGGCTCGGCCTGTTAAAGCACTGATCTCGCCCAGGCTCCATTTGCCAATGCCCAGCTGACTCACTGTATGAAGCTGTACCGGGGGGAAGCCAGCGATCGTGATGGCGTCCTCGCTGATATCGACGTTGATTCCGGCAGCCTTGATATGCGGTTTCAGTGCCGCCGCCTCGCCGACCACATGAAAGTCTACCAACTGGCGCATTTCGACGTCTGCCAGGACTTTTAAGACGATTTCCGGACCGATTCCCGCCGGGTCTCCCAATGGTAGTGCAATCCGGGGCTTACTCTTTGATCTCTCCGTGCTCACGGTTTACCTCCAGATCAAAGCGGGATCGCTAGCAGCGTGTCGAGCTTTTGGCTATCACAAATCACAATGCGTTCAGCCAGACATGTATCGTTACCTTCAAATACGATATGGTCCTGATAGGTGCCGGCCGCAAACAGAGACATGTCCCCGTTCTGCATAGTTCGGATAACCAAAAAATTGGCATTTACCCAAGCTTCCTGCTCATTGCTTTCCAATACCCGAAACGCACTGGTGATATGCCTATAGGTATGGTCTTCGTAAATGTTCGCCTCACGCAGGGCCGAGATTCTATCTTTAAGCATACCGAGAGAGTTTGCCCACATGGCGCCGTGCTTGAGACCTCGATCGAAGTCCCGTCGGTTAGTAATGCGATATAGGCAATGCTCTTTAAAAAATGCCGGCCACTCCTCGAGCCGGCCCTCGTCTATGGCCGCCGCGTAGTCTGCATATAAGGCCTCGATGCGTTCACGTTGTGTCTGATTCATCAAAAATCTCCTCCTAGTTTCAGGCGTTTGGCACCTTGCCTTCAATCAATGTGCGATACTTCTTCCAGAAACCGCGAACGGATGTTTCAGTTACCCGAAAAGGCTGACTTTCGGCGGTCTCGCCACCCATCAACACCACGCTTTCGTCTTCGCTAGTGCCCTCGATGGCCCGCTGGACGAAATTGCCTACTGCACCGTCTTCCATAGAGATAAAGCCCGCCGGTCCCGCCAGGTTTGCCTGTTTGAGGCGTCGTTCGACCATAGCTTCGTCATCGTCCTCAAAACCGATGTAGGTCCAGCCAAGTTCTGTCGCCTTTACCCCCGTCGGTACAATTTGGCGCACGGCAATGGCATTCTGGATCTGCTGCAGCACCAACCCCGGAAACACGGTCAGAATCTGCAGAGTCACACCGTCCCCGTATTCGTCGACACTATCCAGCAGACTCGGATCCGCTAATCGGTAGTCATCCTTGCTAGAGCGCACGTTCTGCTTGGTGTAATCTTCATTGGACAGAGTCGAATCAATCTTGGAGTAAGACACGTGGTTGCCTCCTGATTCGTCTACCACAATGCCGCCTTTCTGGTTCAGCCGGTTAATTTCGAACGTCGTGAAGAAAGTATGCAAGATACTGGCGTGGTAGCTATCTTTGGCGTTTTCAATGTACAACTTCCAGTTGTTGTTCAGCACCTGGACATTCTGACCGAGAATTCGGATCGGGCGGTTCAACACCCGGCGGATGCGCTGAGCAATCTCTGGTCCCAAGTAATCTTCAATGTCTGGTGCGTCTTCAGAAAAGGATCCGAAGATCAAGCCTGAAAATTCGACCACGCGCAAGCGACGCAAGTTGTGCTGACTCTTGTCGAACTCCTTTGGCATACCACCCTGTCGCTTCAAACCGCGCTGGAAGGCTACGCTTTTAAGTTCGCCCTTCAAGCTGTAGCTCCACGCATGGTACACACAGGTGATTTCCTCGGCCTTACCTTCAGGCTTCAGGCAAAGTAGCGCACCGCGGTGAGCGCAACGGTTTACAAATGCATGAAGATTGCCTTCCGGGTCCCGTGTCACCACAATCGGTGTTTCACCTATACGACTGACCTTATAGGTGCCATTCTCGGGCAATTCCGCGTCAAGGCACAGGTAATTCCATGTGGGCCCTTTGAATACTTTTTCATGCTCCAGCAGGTACTGGTGCTGGTCGGTATACAGGCCATAGGGTACCGTGCTGACCTTATCGGATGGCCAGCTGAGGCCCCCTGATTTGGCTATGATGTTCGTCATAGTTGCTTCTCCAGTTTAAATATAAGAACTTTTGTTCGTTTCATGATATTAATGCTGAATTTAACCGCTCATAGGGGTATCCGAGCGGCTTATGTGAGGGAAGTATCCCGTCAGTGATTCAGCAATTCGTCCTGCCGTGCCTGTAGCTCATCTGTCCAGACCCCCTTTTCTTTGTAGAATTCGATGGCTGCCGGATGGAATGGAATCACTACGTCTGTATTCGCATAGTTATCAGGCTGCCACGTGGACAATGTGCGGGTGATAGCCGGCAGTTCATCCGCATTGTTCCAAAGTGCTTCCATAATGTTCTGTATGACCTGCTCATCGAGATCTGGCCGCGTGTATAGCGTCGTCTGATAGCTCAGCACTGGGGTCCGTTCGGCAATGCCGACCGGACCAGCATCTACTTCCAGTGGTACAAAAGCCGGGCCGACTTCCTGCAACCGCTTGACGGCCGCCTTATCAGTATGAATTGGAAGCAGGCGCGCACCGTGTGCAGCGTCTAGCTCCTGGAGAATTCCACTGCCAACGGATCCAACAGCCGCGTCCGCGCGACCTTCAATCACAGCGCGTACGCCCTCGGGGTAGCTTGACACCGGCACTACATCCACATCGTCTTCTGTCAGCCCGGCACTCGCCAATGCCGCCAGGGCCGTCTTGGTTGAACCTGCAAAAGCGCCATAGTTAGCCACCACGCGACGGTCACGCAATTCTTCGATGCTGTTAATGTCATCGTCTTCACGGGTTACCAGAGACAAGCGATTGACTGACCCAAGCATTAACGTCCTCATGGAATAGCCATCGCCGCCGTTGGCGCCATCAAACGGTCCTTCCGCATCGTAGGCCAGCTTGGCCTCCACCGGACTCGCGATACCAATATCAGCTTCCTGGGTCTGGAACATAGGAAAGAACACGCTACCCGACTGCGGCAACACGTCTATACGGTAACCAGTGTGATTGCTGATCGTTGTCGCTAAGGCCTGAGCCTGGGTGTAAAACAGGCTGCCGGCAGGGTTGCCACCCATGACGAGAAATTGTGCGTTGGCTGTAGCTGCGGTACTGGTCAGGGCGAGGCCTACCAGTATGTTTTTTACAAAGCTCGATTTAATCTTGGGCATGGTTTCGTCCTCCGAAACGTTGTTGTTATTTAAAGTGTGGTCAAAAGGAGTCCATTCAGTTTTAAAAAGTGCCGCCTTCCTTATAGCGTCACATTTAGGCTTTGCTGTTGCCTAAGCCTACTATGGTTGCGCTGGCGACGGGAAAGCAACCAGAGCCCCAGCAGTAACCAAGCACCTGCAAAGCTCAACGGCATGACGGAAGCCACAATGAAAATTCCAATGCCCATTGCTAACGCCAGCCAACGCTCAACTGGATGAACTGGACCGAAGAAGTAGCCCACTAAACCAGCAGATAGGAAAACCACGGCGGCGATACCGGAAAACACAGCCATTACCACCTCCATCGCAGTTCCTTGCATCAGAAATGCATCGTTGAATACAAATACAAACGGAATCATATAGGCCATTGCCGCGAAGCGAAGCGCATAAAGGGCGGTTTTCCAAGGATTCGATTCGGCGATCGATGCTGCAACAAACACAGCTAGACATACTGGCGGCGTCAGAAAAGAAAGGGTGCCAAAGTAAAAGATAAACATATGCGCCGACAATTCGCTGATACCCGCAGTCACTAAGGCCGGACCGACAAGGATAATCAAAATGATGTAGGTAGCCGTCACTGGTACACCCATACCCAACACAATACAGCCAATGGCCGCAAAGATGAGTAGCAGCCAAACACTGCCTCCGGCCAATTGCAGTAGGTTCTGTGATAGAGATGAACCGAGGCCGGTCAAACCGAGTACACCCACTACAAGTCCAGCCATCGCGCACATAATGGCAATAAACACGACCGCCTCACCGGCACTGGCCAGCACTTTCAGGTAGTTTTTCCAATTCTGCCGCATGGCGGGAAAGAGCGCGCTCAATACCACGGTCGCCAGTGTGGCCGCAAAGGCTGAGTTTTCGGGGCTCTGGGTTAGGACAAAAAGCGCATAAAGTAGTACTCCAAACGCTAAAGCCACCGGAATCACCTGTCGCCCAGCGGTTTTCATGTCTGGCAATTGACTCGCATCATAGGGAAGGATATTGCCCTTTGCTGCCTCCAGATCAACCTGCAAATAGACGCAAAAATAGAACAGCAGGGCCGGAATTGCCGCGGCCAGGGCAATGCTGGCGTAAGGGATGCCCAGAAACTCTGCCATCAGAAAGCCTGTGGCGGCCATCACCGGCGGCAGCACTAAACCGCCCGTTGAAGCCACTGCTTCTATGGCACCAGACTTGGCGTCAGAGTAGCCCACCCTTTTCATCATCGGGATAGTGAGCATGCCAGTTGTGGCCACGTTTGCCGAGGCACTTCCAGACAAAGAGCCGAAAAGCGCACTTGAAAAAACTGCGACCTTGGCCGGCCCACCCCGCCGTTTTCCCATCAGGGCAAAAGAAAAATTGGAAATGGCGTCTCCACCGCCCGTCAGAAACAGCATCTGACCAAACAGAACGAAGGCGGTGACGATCGTCGCTGCTACATAGAGAGGTGTTCCAAGCACCGCACCTACGCCGAGGAAGTTGTAGGTTACCATCCTGCTCCAATTGATTTGGCGAGTTTCGAACATACCGGATAGCAAGTGCCCAAACTGCGCATAAGCCAAAGCCATCAACCCGACACACACCATGGTCCACCCTACGAGGCGGCGCGTTGCTTCCAGCAGAAGCACCAACCCGATAACGCTAACCAGCACCTTATCGTCTGAGACAAGGCCCATGGTGGCCACCATCTTGTGATAGGTGAACGATACATATCCGCCTGCACCCAGCGCGAGCAGGACAAGAATCCAGTCATACCAGGGCACATGTGTCTGAGATGAACTGGACTTGAACGCCGATTTTCGTAGAAACGTTAGCACCAGACACAAAGTCAGAACGAAGACCAGAAACTGTTCCTTGTAGATCACCAGTCCAAACTCGGGTAGCAATCGAGCCGTGTATATCACGACAGAAACTGGTATCAATGCGGCTAGGAAATACACCAAGCCCAGCACGGCGCCTTCGAGCTGTCGACTTTCGTTGCCCATTATTTCACTCCCCCGAAAAATACCCGGCGCGCCGGGTTACCATTATCGTTTTGTTCTAGTTGTATCATGTGCTTAATTTGAAATTTTATTCTCTTGCTTCTATTACGCGATGACCAAACACCAAAGAACTCTGTGGTGATGAGGGCGTGTAATGACTATGATTCTTTGTATCGTTCATACCCTTAAATATTCATGAAATCAGTCAAAGTATCTAACGGGTTCAGTATTATTCAGGAAACAGATACTGGCCATTTCAATTTCATCGAAATGGTATAGGTTTTTGAGAACCCACTGTGAGATTCTCTCGTCCGGCGAGCGATTGTATACTCTGCTGTTCTTATAGGGGCCGCGAGACATGGTTATTCACTTCAGTCCAGTCAGGGATGATTCCGGTTCATACGGCCATTATGAAGGAAGCGGTCAGCGTAACTCGCCTTTCGATCCGCGGATGATGTTGAGGGTGTTGATCTATGCGTACGCGACCGGCGTGTTTTCATCACGGAAGATCGCCCGGAAGCTGGAAGAAGATGTCGCCTTTCGGGTTCTGGCGGCCGGTAATTTTCCCAGACACCGCACGATCTGCGATTTCTGCAAGCAACATCTGGGGCGTTCAGGGCTGTGTTTGCTCAGGTGGTCCACATCGCCCGGGTGGCGGAGCTGGCCACGCTTGGTACGCTGGCGATTGATGGCGCCAAGGTTCGAGCCAACACCAGAAAACACAAGGCCATGAGCTATGACCGCATGCGGGAGGAAGAAGCCCGTCTGTCGAAAGAGGTGGATGAGCTTTGTGGCCAGACTCGCCGTGTGGATGAGTCGGAAGACCAGCACCTGAATCAGTGACTCTACCCCCCAATATACCCACCCGGACAGGACTCAGGCCAGTTTTCCCCGGAATCTGGCCAAAGCCGGGTTGTTGATGGCGGAAATGCCCAGGACAGGTTCGGTCAGCTGCCCGGGATTGATCATTGTGTGACCATGATGTGATGTTCAGACAATAGCCGATTGCCCCGGCATGATTTTTCCGGGTGATTTGAGGGTGACGGCCGTTATGGAACCGGCTTATCCGGAGGCGGTAAGGCCTTCATAGAGGTCACGGTAAACGGCAAAGCCCGGACAGTGCCGGCCGAATCGCAGCAGCCATTGCGGGCCGCTGTGCACCAGGCGGCAGGCCATGCAGATGAGTTCCTGCATAACCGTCCTCAGGCGACGGCGTTTGGCCGGGTGGCGCATCGGCGCATCCGGGCCGGTGAGTCTCAGGCCCATCCAGCGCAGCAGGTTGTATCCCAGTGTGGCGAAGGCCATGACCAGGTTATTGGTGTGGAACTTGCCCGAAGGCAGGCGCTCCAGATCCAGGTCGGTCTTGAATTCACTGTGGAACTGTTCACTGGTGGCGTGATCGCTGTACAGCGCCATGACCTGCTGTTCGCTGGCCATGTCGGCCGGCAAGGACGTGATCCAGCCTTCGATGCTAACATCCGGCTCCAGATACAGCTGGCCACTGGCATCGCTGGTGCGCACAGTCACCTTGACGATCCGACGCAATCCGGGTTCGTCCGGAAGTTCTTCTGACAGTACCGCTTCCATCTTGCCGTCGCGGTCCAGTGTCCAGGCTTTCCGGGCCTGGGCATCTTCATCAAACCGCTGCCGGCCGCAAGCGGGCTGAAGACGGCGACTGCCTGATGCCCATGGCGGATTTGAAGAACGGGTCCCTTCGTACGGATTCGGCTGCCTCGAAGTCACTCTTGCCCTGCGTGACCAGCCCGAGATAGGTCCGGATCAGGTCGATGTTCGGAATACCGTGGCGCTTGACCACGGTGCGGGCGGTTTTGACCAGCGATGTATGCCGGTTCAGGCAGTGGCCCACCAGGGCCAGCCCGCCGTGGGATGTGTAGACTTCGGTTCGGGATTGCTGGAGGGTGAAAGTGCGCATGGGCCAAAAGCACTGACTGGGCGAATGGATGTCAGAGGCTATTATATCGTTCAACGGCCTGTTAGTGCAGGCTTTTAAGGTGGTTTTCGCCAGTTCAAATCACGGATTCAGGTAGTATATTAAGAAGCAAAGTTACTGATTCAGTTTAATATTGAAGAGCAGGTTCATTGGTTTAGACATGATATTTTGACCTGCCTTATAGAGGAAGCATGCTCTTGCAGTCGTTCCGTTCCATTCTCGCCTATCTCGCCCTGCTTGCCGCGGTGCTTTCATTGTTGCCGGGCATGGCGCTTGTGGGTGCGGTCGCCGTGGGCCTGGCGGTGCTGCTGGGCTGGCAGGACATGCGTCGGGTGCCGAGGGTGGTGTTTTCTGTTGCCGTCCTGGCCCTGGTGTTCGCGCTGGGCCGGGACCCGCGCCTGATTGTGGATGCCGCGAACAATATGACCCGCCTGGCGGGACTGGTGCTGGCGGTGATGCTACTGTCCAACGTGCTGGGTCGTTCCGGGGATCTGCAACGGATTTCAGCCAGCCTCTTCGGCGGCAAGCCGCTGACACGTTACCTGAGCTTGGCCTTTGGCACCTCCCTGGTGTCCATTCCGCTGAATTTTGGCTCGGTGGCGGTCGTCGGCAGCCTGGTGGGCGAGCGTATCCGCCGCGGGGGCGACTCGGCTGCTACCCGCAACGCCACCCGGGCCGTACTCCGGGGGTTCGGGGTATCGCCGACTTTCTCACCGCTTTCGATTTCGGTGGTGCTCACGCTCACCCTGTTGCCAGACCTTGGCAGTATCGAGCTGCTGTCGCTGGCCATTCCTTTTTCGGTCGTACTGATCCTGATGGGCCTGTTCTGGCGGGACCCGGAAACCGGCCAGGAAGAAGTTGCCCCGTCAGACAAGGCCGGGATGGCAAGCTGGCTCAGGTTTGGTGGCCTGGTTCTGGCGATCTGTGTGGGAGTCTTCGTACTCAGCCATCGGTTCGAGCTCAGCTACGCCTACGCGGTAACCCTCTCCTGCCTGGGTGCTGTGGTGGGAGCGCGTCTGCTGGCCTGGAGCCGCCGGCAGAATCCACCCATGGCGAACATGGCGAATGTCAGTAATGAGCTGGCCATTGTCGGCGGTTCGGCTTTCATCGGTTCAGTCATCAGTGGTGTGGTCCTGGACCAGATCAGCGGTAACGCCGATCTGCCTGCCTGGAGCTGGCCGATTCTGGCCGCCTGCGTGCCCTGGGTTTATTTCCTCGCGGGTCTTGGCGGCGTCAATCCCATTGTTGTCGGGACCCTGGTTGGCGGTGTTCTTGGATCCCTGTGGCCGGCAGAGGCCCTGATCGGACTGGGCATCGCTATGGTGACCGGTTGGGGTATTACCGCATTCGGGACACCCTTTGCCGCCAATGCCCTGATCATGGAGCGGCTGACCGGGTACCGGGCCGTGGATGCCTCCTTCCGCTGGAGTCTTACTCTTTCCCTGTCCGGGCTGACGCTTGCCAGCCTGACGGCCTGTATTCTGACGGCCTGGCTGGCATAACAATCTAAAACGATCAGGGCTTCGGGCCCATCATGCTGTAGGACCGGAATAAAGTTGGTAACAAAATGCCTTCCCAAGCTCAATTTTACAGTAATTCATCAACCATAAAGATAAATAAAGTTGGTAACTTTCGAAGGACCCAGAGCAAAACCCCTCGAAAATCATGGTAATAAAGTTGGTAACTTATCATTGGCAAGCTCCCAGTAAACGATCTGAGCTTCCCCCAATGAGGCCCTAAAAGGGTACAAACTGTCGCAAAGCGGAACCGGCTAACCGGGCATCGATGATCACCTGGTGTTTCCTGTCCACCGTGGCCACACCGTTATAGCCCTGGATCGTGCCCTTGCTGGTGGTCATCTTGGCGCTTTCGTTGTCAGTCAGGTTGCTCTTCACTTCCTTGCTCCGCTTCCCCCGGCCCATCCTTGGGCGGTTCGTCTTTAGGAAGCGGT
>Ga0070725_10000901_pt1 | contig 17975 bp, 17 predicted proteins | sample tdDd002_FD_69781 | JGI IMG/M metagenome (GOLD analysis project Ga0070725, IMG submission 69781) | Marine sediment microbial communities from the Atlantic coast under amendment with organic carbon and nitrate - tdDd00.2 | ecosystem: Environmental > Aquatic > Marine > Coastal > Sediment | place... | reverse complement strand
ATTGACTCAATGATATCTTTTCTTGCTACAATGGCGCTCATCGGCATTCCCGACGATATCCCCTTTCCCATGGCAATAATATCTGGCACGATATCGAAGTGTTCAATACCAAACCATTTGCCCGTCCGACCAAATCCTTGCTGCACTTCATCACTGATAATCAATATATCATGTTTGGCACAGAGTGCTTTTAGCTTATCCATGTATTTCTGCGGTGGAACAATAAGACCTGCATCTCCTGCGATCGGTTCAATGATAAAGCCCGCCACTTCATCGACAGGAATATAGTATTTCAGTGCATTTTCAAGCTGCTGAAAACATTCAACATGGCAAGTCCTCTCATTTTGACCGCTTGAACACCTGTAGCAATCAGGATATGGAATATGATGCATACCCGGTAGTAATGGCCCTATTTTACGGCGCATATTAAGACTGATTGCTGAAACCGATATCGCCCCATAAGTTGACCCATGATAAGATTGCTCAAATGAGATGATCTTCGTTCTGCCTGTATACGCCCGAGCCAATTTAATGACACCATCAATAGCATCAGAACCGGACAATCCAAAGGCAACCTTTTTCTTAAAATCTCCTGGTGTGATTTCAATCAACTTGTTTGCCAGCTCAATTTGAGGCGAATGATACATGTACCCCGGCGTATAATGAATAAATGCTTTTGTCTGTTGAATAATAGCTTCAACAACTCTGGGATGATTACTGCCGACATTGAGCACAGCTGCGCTCGACAAGAAGTCCAAATACTCATTATCATCCGCATCAACAATGGTCGATCCTAAAGCGCCCTTAATCACAAGTGGATAATAGGCTGACCGTGTAAAAGCAGAAATCACCTGCTCATCCTCTCCAACGATTGCTTTACATCTTTCAATATTTTCCTTCATAAGCCCTCCTTGATCACTATACTGTACAATTAATGTTATTTGTCTATAATTATAAACACTTCAGCGTTTTTGTCAATTATACTTTACACTTTTGCCTTTTATGCAACTTTAGTGTACAATTGAAGAAAAAAGAAATTGGTGACTTATGAAATTATTTATCGGAGATACAATCAAAGGGATACGTGTCCAAAGGGGCCTCTCTATAAGAGATTTGGCTACACAGGCAGACATGTCAGCAGCATCCCTCAGTAACATCGAAAGAAATGTAAATAGCCCTACATTAGATTCTTTATCGAAAATATGTACGGCTCTAAATATTCATATGATTGATTTATTACAACAAAACAGTGAAGAGAATCGACTGATTGTACGAAAAGAAGAACGAGAAACCCTCTCAATCGACGGCTCCTCTAGAATAACGTACGAGTTGGTGACACCACCAGGTAAAGCATTTAAAGCCCTATACATTACAATGGCCCCACACTGCGACTTTGGATACACTGCAAAAAACTTTCCTAGTGATGAAATCTGTTATGTTATTTCAGGCTCAATGGAAATAATTATTGGCGAACAAGAATATGTATTGAATGAAGGGGATACCATTTATATCAAAGCCAATTCTGATTATCGGTATCGTAATATGACGGATGACCCCTGTAAGACGCTTTGGTCCGTTCAAGGCGTTTATTAAGTTAACGGTTTTCGCCTCAGCGAAAAGTTACCGCTTAACTGACTAATTCAGTTGAATGCTGAATGATAATATAATCCTTTGAAAATAAAAACTTCACAATACTGACTCAATGATATCCAAGTCTGTATGTGAAGTTTTTTATTTGTAATAAAACTTTTACGATACTCTTATGTTACATGCCTCTCGTCTTCTCGCTCCCGATTATCCTCATATGTTCTTTATAATCCGGACAATGTTTGCCGACAAGACGCCAAAATGATCTGTCATGATTTAAATGACTCATATGGCACATTTCATGAATCACAACATACTCCAATGCTTCAATCGGAAATAATATCAGTTGCCAATGAAATGTCAGCTCGCGGTTACTGTTACAGCTTCCCCATCTGACATTGGATGATTCTATGGTGACCGATTTCACCTTTTCCTTGAAAAGAGGTTGATAAGCCTTCACCTTCTGATTCACCAGTTTACGACATTCTTTTTTATAGAATCTCTTAAGTGACGTCGAAATATCCAGTGTCCCAATTTCAGGACTACTGCAAACCAATTGTTTTCCTTCCCAGGCGATATTGATCTTCTTGATCGTCGTATCCAGTTTTCCAAACAACTGAATCTCTTCGCCCAGATATTTTACTTGTCCAATTTCAATATAATCTTTTGCTTCCTTAACATTTTGTTTCACGTTTTATAACCTAATACCCTTCGTAACTAATATGATGTCCTTCACCTTTAAGAGTATAATATAATTCTGCAAAAGTTGCATTATAATATGGCATAACGAGTACAAAACCAAAACCAAATAACAAGCCACCTAGGATAAACCAACCAATGAATGAAAGATCCATGACGAACATGTTCATCTTATGCCCTCTCGTCATTTCCTTACTGATTGCAATAGCTTCAAAGGAATCTACATCTGGATCTTCAGCCAATATATATGGTACCATTCTGTAAGAGTAATACTTCACGATACCAGGAATTAGAAGGAGCATCGCCCACAAATAAGTGAATACCGATCTCAAAAACATCGTTCTGACAATATTCAACCATTTCCCTGAAGTAAATCCAAAGGTAATGTGATTCAGTGTCGACTCACCTTCGCTGGCATTCAAGAAATACTTTTGTCCACCAACTTCAATGAGATATCCTACTAAGACTTTGATAATACCCATTACGAGTATAAATGAAAATACCCCAAAAGCAATACCGATAACTGTCGGTGTGCCAATGGCATCCATTGCTGCTTTCGGTCCTTCCATCATACTCGAAAAACCTTCTTGTGAGAATTCCATCGAAGACGACGCCTCCATACCTTTCCCACCGTCACTGCCACTACCACTATTCCAAGCGCCAGAAGCCAATAACATCAAAAAGCTGACAATCAGCCCGTTGACATATGTTCCTTTTAACGATTCTTTCGCTTTAGCTTTTAAATCTGCTCTATTCCACATAATGAATCCCCTTTCTCTATGTGCTTATCATATCTAAATTTCATTAAGAAACTCTAAAATGGAGATTATAATTTGAGAAATCCTCCTGTTGCTATAAATACCCTTTAAATGCAAATGAACGCATTTCATAAGAAAAACGTCCATTTAAAAAAGTATTTAAATATAAATAGGATAGGCTATGTTTATGTGGATGCTGTTACTCTATTTCCCCCATCTACTATGTAAGTAGAGATGTTTGTAGCTCCTCGTCGCCATTTATGCTATGTGTTGGTTCATAGTGAAATTCATTACTTGTATTGCGCTTCTTACTCAATGTCGCCTCATAATTTAACGCAAGTGTCATTTCTCTCAATCTACTAATAGATCTTTCATATAACGACCATCCCCACTTCTCTACTAATGGTTTTACCCAATTTCTTTCGATAATAACTTTAAAAAAGGCAAATGTTCCTGCAAATATTAAGCTGAACATCTTTGAATCAATGAACTCAGCGCTCGAATGACTGATTTCCGAAAGTCCCATTACGAGTAAGAATGAAATTAAAATTTCAACAATTGATAATAAACTGTACATATTTGAAAATAACCTGGCGTATATTTTACTCTTTCTGATAATACCTCTACTAATTTTTTGTAATCCATCTAACTCGTTCAATACATCTGAGTTATTCTTACACAGACTACATTTTGATTTCAACTTATCATCAATAATATCCTTTTTGAATGTATCCATTTTCTTTTGCGCATCTTCAAATGCCCATTCAATACTATAACGCTCTTTCTCATCATGCACTTGCCTCAGTCCATCGAAAAACTGATCAATATCTCTTGCTCTTAATTCCATGTTACGCCTCCTCATTCAACGCTTCTATCATTAATTAGTTCGTTTCGCCCTAACTATTATCTCTTTAAAATGAACCTTTCGGTCCATTCTATAATTTCTCTAATATTTTAATAAGTTGCTCAACATCTGCATCATCTAACCGTTCGCTGATTACCGCTCCAAGGTGCTCAACAGTTTTGGTTTCCAAAGTTGCAATTGCCTTCCCTTTTTCAGTCAGCTTTATATAATGTACGCGACCATCATGGGTACAAGTCACTTTATAGACAATATCCGCTTTAACAAACTTCTTGATCATTTCGGTCACAGTCGGCTTTGATAAATCAAACGCTTCTGCTATTTGGCTTACCGTTACACCTTCATCAGAATTCAGTTTTTTTATATATTGCAACTGTTTAAAGCTTAACTCCTCTAGGTGCAATTCGTCTAAGACATGTTCATAACATTTACCCTTTAAACTTGTTAGCTTACTAATGCATTTAGATAATTCTTGACTCATAGGTCCTCCTTAGTTAGTTCGAGTTACCCTAACTAAATAATACAGATAAACATAACCTCTGTCAAGCAAAACAATATATCTTTCTTGAAATCGCTAAAAATGGGTATATATTTAGTTAGAAGGAAGTGATTTTATGGGTCTTCAAAATATTAAGTTGAAGAATAAAATTATTTCGCTAGCCTTATTTATCATTGTAGTCTTTACAGCACTTATCGCAGTCTATATTATCCCAACAGTCAACTCTATTATTGAAGATAGAACCATGACGAAACTGATGGAATTAACCGATCTACCTTACAAAGAAGTAGAACGTCAATACTCCCTTTTCGAAGCTGGCGAAAAAAACGAAGAAGCAGCACTTGCCGATGCACTAGAAGTCATACGTAATTTTAGATACTCGGAATCCGACTATTTTTGGGTCAACAGCTACGATGGGCTTATGATGATGCACCCCATCGCATCCCAATTAGAAAATACGGTAGTTTTAGATTTACAGGATCCCGATGGAAAATACTTCTTTAGAGAAATGGTCGATAGAGTCGCTAAAGATGGAGATGGTATCGTTCGTTATCAATGGCCAAAACCCGGTAAAGATGAGCCACAACCTAAAATTTCCTACGTAAAGGGCTTTGAAGAATGGCAAGTCATTATAGGTACAGGTGTATATGTTGATGATTTAAAGGAAATCCAAAGAGATATTTATTCCAAAGTCATTGCTATCTCACTTGTCATTATTGCCTTTTCATTTGGATTGATTATGTTGATCGTCATCCCGCTTAACAAAACACTCAAAACAATTATTGAACATACAAATCAATACAAGGATTTAAACTTTACCGAAGAGATTGGCATTACCTCTAAAGATGAGCTTGGGGAGATATCCAAGGCCTTTGATAAAGTAAGTGTCAGTCTTAGGAATCTACTGGAGAAGATGATTATCACGTCAGAGGAACTAACAAGCGACTCGAATAAAATTGCACAGGACATCAAAATACTTGAAGAAGGTACAGATTCAACTTTAGAATCTACGACCAACATTTCTGCTATCATTGAAGAAACAACTGCAGCAACACAAACCGTATCAGAAACCATTAACGAAATCAAAAGTGCTATCGAAGTGGTGGCTGAAAAAGCATCTGAGGGCGCTGAAAAAGCCGGCGATGTCAATCATCGTGCCATAGACCTAAAAAAAGACGCGACAGAGTCCACAGAGAATGCTCAAGAAATCTATACAACTGTAAAAGTACGGTTAGAAGGTGCTATAGAAAATGCCAAAGAAGTCAGTAAGATCAGTTCATTACTTGAAGGAATTCTCAACATAACAGCTCAAACCAATCTGCTTGCTCTCAACGCATCTATTGAAGCAGCTCGAGCTGGTGATGCTGGTAGAGGATTCGCGGTTGTTGCAAATGAAGTCGGGAATTTAGCCGAGGAATCTGCTAAAATGGTCGAAAACATCCAGCAAACTGTTAATTTTGTACAAGAATCCGTCAATGAGCTAATCAACGACTCTACTGAGATCCTTACATTTATTGAAACCAGTGTGCTAACAGATTACGAAAAACTCCATGTTATCAGCGACCAATACAACGAGGACGCCAATACATTTAACAGCATCATGATGGAACTTAGTGCTATTTCAGAAGAATTGACCAGTTCTATCGAGTCCATCGCCCAAAATATGGACGAAGTTAAGGAAGCGACTGTCGATGAATCATCCGGTGTAGAAAACATTTTAACAATGACTACCGACATCACCAACAAAACACGTCACGTAAACGACATTATCCAGACAAATATTAAACTTATCGAAGAATTGGATGCACTCATCAACAAGTTTAAAATATAATTCCAAAAAGCCAGAGAATTCTGGCTTTTTTCTTGTTAAACTTTAACATTGTGTAATTGCAATATTTCCCGTAGAATGGATAGCGTACGATAATAAAAAAGAACGTACGATTATTATTAAAGGGGGAAACACAATGAAACTAATGAGAAGAAATTTTGCATTAGTAATGGTACTTTCACTTCTAGTAAGCTGCTTTGCGCCATTATCTTTCGCAGAAACAAAGTCAACAACAGATGTAGTGGCTGCTACACCGGTTATGGCAAGTCAAGAAGTTGTAAGCAACACAATTGACATCGTTTCTTTCAACGACTTTCACGGTAACTTAGCAGAAGATACGAGTGAAAGAGGGAAAAACGTTGGTATGGCAAAAATGATTGGTGCAGTTAACGGCTATTTAACTGCTAATCCAAACACGGTTGTCGTATCTGGTGGAGATAACTACCAAGGTTCTGCAATGTCTAACTTAACACAAGGTGCACCAGTTAACAGCATGTTCAAAGCAATGAACTTAGAAGTATCTGCTGTTGGTAATCATGAATTCGACTGGGGTACGTCTTACATGAACAAGTGGCAAAATGATGGTGACTTCACTTACTTGGCTGCAAACATCGTTGTTGAAGCAACTGGCGAAGTCGTATCATGGGCAAAACCATATAGCTTTACAACAGTAAATGGCAAGAAGGTTGCTTTCATCGGTTTAGCGACAACAACGACACCTACTGTAACAAAAGCTGAAAACGTTCAAGGTCTTAAGTTTGAAGATGCTGCTGTAGCGGCAGAGAAGTGGGTTGAATTCTTAAACGCTGGTAAAGCTGAAGAAGGTACGCCTGATTTAATTGTAGCTGTAACACATTTACCTTCTAAGCAAGACAAATACGGTTCTGATCCAACACTTCCTGTAGTTGGTGACGAAATCAATGCTGTTGCTAATGTTGATGGTATTGATGCTATTATTTCTGGACATAGTCACAAGACAGTAGCTGGTTATATCAATGATGTACCAGTTGTACAAGCTTACAAATACGGCCGTGCAATGGCTAAAATATCATTTGAGTTAAATACAGATGGTACAGTAAAATCTGCTACACCTTCAATCGATACACTTTACAAGCGTAAAGGCGATATCATTGCTGATGCATCAGGTACTACTGAATATGAAAAGTGGAACACAGATTTAGAGCCAATTATGAACGAAAAAATCGGCGTTGCATCTGAAACATTTACACATAACACTGACGTTGATCAAACAACACCACTTGGTGAATTTGTTTGTAAGCTGATGGCTGAAAAAGCTGGTGTTGACATCGCTATTCAAAATGGTGGTGGTTTAAGAAGAGATATTCCTGCTGGAGATATCACAATGGGTCTTATGTACGAAGTTATGCCTTTTGACAACACATTAATGGTTGTTGAATTAACTGGTGCTGACCTTATGAGAAACATTGATAACGGCTTAATGCCTGAAGGATCAAGAGCTGGTTCATTCTCAGGATTAACTGTTGAATTTGATCTAAACAAGCCTGCTGGCGAAAGAATTGTTAAAATGACTTTAGCTGATGGTACGGCTGTGAAAATGGATGCAATCTATAAAGTTGTCTCAAATGATTTCTTAGTAGAAACGACTGGGGCTGATGGTTATGACTTCTCTACTGCAAAGAGTGCAACAAACCTTCAGATTCCTATAAGAGACGCTATGGTTGATTACATCAAAGCCCATGCAACTGTAACACCAGGAACAAACGATTATGAAATCAACGTAACTGGGAAAGCTGTTGCTTCTACAACAATGACAACTTACATTGTTAAAGAAGGCGACGTACTTTGGAGAATCGCTAAGAAATACGATACAACTTATGAAGCACTTGGACAACTGAATAACCTTAACGATAACAACGTTATTAACGTAGGTCAAGAGCTTAAAATTGCACAATAGATAATTAAGCGGCACCGCCCATCTAGGTGGATGCCTTCTTAACGCAAAACCGTTATTTTGCGTAACAAACAGACGCCTGAAACTTATGTTTCAGGCGTTGATTTTAGGAGATTTTATGAAAGTTATTAAATGCCTATTCCCACTGTTACTACTGACAGTATTTCTATGCATTCCTGGTTTTGGCGAAGCAAAAGACGCTAACATGCGAGCTTATTATGATGAAAAAATGACTGTTGAAGAAGAAGTTATCAAAGCTGTTATCATCAACATTCCATACGATGACCTTGACGAGGAAAGGCCAGATATACCAGTTGAAGCAGACGTACGATTTCAACATTTGCAAATTCAATTGATTTCAGGAAACCACATCGGTGAAGTCTTTACGGTTCGAAATACAGTCGAATATGTAAATCCCTATAATTTAATATTTGAAGTTGGTGAGGAAATTCTTCTTTATCAAACAGAAACACCAGACGGCGCAATTGAAGGACTTCGAATTTTCGAACGTCCACGTGAGGGATCTATCTACTTTATTGTCGGACTCTTTTTTGTTGCCTTAATCGCTATTGGCGGATTAAAAGGTTTCAAATCTGCAATTACCCTTCTGTTCACAGGTAGCCTGATTTTCCTTGTCATGATTCCTGCACTCTTAAAAGGCATTAATCCGATACTGATATCTGTCATTGTTTGTGCACTGTCATCAGCATTTACTCTTGTTGTTGTCAGTGGTCGCAACCGTAAAACCGTTACAGCGATTTTAGGAACTGTCGGCGGTGTATTGGCTGCTGCTCTTATTGCTTTATTTGTAGGAAACTGGGCAAGACTAACAGGTCTTGGCAATGAAGAAGCCCAACTGCTTGCTTTCGTCCCTCAGTTCAGAAACCTCGACTACAAAGGTCTTTTATTCGCAGGTATTATCATTGGTGCATTAGGTGCAGTAATGGATGTCGCTATGAGCATCGCCTCCTCTATGTCGGAGATTGAACTCATACATCCTAAAATATCAAACAAGGAGCTATTTAAATCCGGTATGAATGTCGGTAGAGATATCATGGGCTCTATGTCCAATACGCTGATTTTGGCCTATGTTGGAAGCTCCATACAAGTATTGTTATTGTTCTATTCTTTCAATGTATCGTCCTATGCAATCATCAATATGGATCATATGGCTTCGGAAATCATACGAGCCATGGCTGGTAGTATCGGTCTTGTCTTTGCAATACCAATCACGGCGGCTATCTACACCTATAATAGAAAAAATCACAGTTAGCTTTAAAGCCTTCTGTGATTTTTTATTGCTTTATATTTCTAACGCCGGAAACATAATGTTTCTCGCAACCTCAGTGAATCCAAAGGACTCATATAACTTAACTGCCCGTTCATTTGATCTCCAAACTTCCAGTTCTACGGCACTTACCTTTTGCTGACTGAAATAATCCAGTGCAACTGCCATTATTACCTTCCCATAGGAAAATCCAAGATGTTTTGGCATAACATACATCGTGTCGATATAACCAATACCATCCTCTATGCTTAGCGTACAGCTAGCTATAACCTCATTTGATTTAAGTACTTCAACACATCTAAATCCCACTGTGTTTTTTGCTTCAGCCAATAACTCCTTGTCCAGTGGTCGAATGAATATCTGATCATAAAGTGTTTTATACGCATCAATTTCCTCAGACGTCTTCAATGACATTTCTCTAACCTTAAATGCATCAGAAAGTGTGTAACAATCTTTCATGATATCATCATTGCGCATTACCACGGTGCAATCTTCATCAAAGCCTTTTTTCATAAGACATTCCATCATTTCAGCATCGTACACAAATCCCGTATAAAATTTAGCTTTCAAGTCAGGTTTTTCTTTTCTAATTAATTTTGCTCTGTTTAATACACATTGATATAGCTCTTCTCTTAAAGTGTCATCACAAATATCATCTACTTCCATCCCAACCTGCACATCAAAATATAATCTAAAGGGATAATCGTAAGTTTGATAATGATTAATTGCTGGGTATACATATGCACATCCTATGTCGTTACCGTCTTCGTCATAGGCAAGAAAAATATTTTCTTTGCAATTGTCGTTGTAATCTTCTTTTGGATTTTTTATTATGTATTTCATTTAACACCTCAATATTATGTGATAAATTTTTCACTAATTATTATATCACATTTTTCCAATAATACCCTGCACTTCGCAAAAATCGTTTATCGATATTATTTTCGGGTAATATTATAATAAGGAATAAGGAGGTGCAATAAATGAGTCATCGCAAACATGATACATGCCATATGCACGATAAGAGCAGAGGTATGCTTAGAGAACGTTCAAAAGATCGATTCATGGAAGAAAAGAAAGAAATGGAACACGAATTATCGCATCATCGCGAAGTAATCAGGAAGCTAATGAACGATCGTTACACCGTAACAGGTACTTCGAGATACAGAGGTCAATTCGTTGTAAAATTCCAGCATCCCGAAACTCATAAAATGGAAAGAATTACTTTCCATTACGAACCGAATTACAACCAGCTAGAAGAGCTATGGCAAACAGAGCATCATTAAAAGCAAAATTTAAGGAGTCCTCATTAGGACTCCTCTTTTTTTCGTGATAAACAAGAATAGCACCCTAGCAGAAGTAAAGACCATTATGAGAATGCATTCTCATAATGGTCTTTACTTCTGCTAGGGTATTAGGCTCGCAAAGCGAGCCGATGCATGCGTCAGCATGCATGGCTATTCGTAGTCACTCTATTCATCTCCAATTGCAGAACACAAGCAACGCGAACGTAGTGAGCGTTACTGGCTGTTCTATATAATTTCGCACATTGGTCGCATAACGCGACCAAAGCAATACGAAGAATGAGTATTGCTTGGCTGTTCGACACTCCAATACAACAGTCGATTATGCAATACGAAGAATGAGTATTGCTTGGCTGTTCGACACCCCAATGCAACAGTCGATTATACAATGCGAACACAGTGAGGATAACTGGCTGTTCGACACTCCAATAAAAATCCATACTATTTATAATTTTCCGATGGATTTTCAACAATATCTCTCATTCTCTCTTGTGAGTCACTCGATAAAGCAGACTGTGCAAGCACTTTTTCAAGCATTTCCACATCACCTCTACCACTGACAAATCCATTTAGTTTCGATGCTAATACAGATTCTCTGATATCTGCATCTGACCCATACATTTGCCTTAACTCATCATAAAGAGACACTTCCATTTTTAGTCCTCGTAATTGATGTTCCGCTTCTGCTATATAAAAACGTTCATAAGCTTTTAGTTCCGTAAATACGCCCTTGTCTCCCGCCTTTACTCGAATATCTTCAAGAATGCGTCTTGCAATAATCTCTTCCTCATCACTCCTATAAAAAATCAAGCTTTTGACTCTTTGGTCGTAAGGACGCAGCGTTTCATTGTGAAACTCAAAAAATAGTGCCACTAATTGTGCATAAGATATAAGTTCTGGATCATAATCAATTTCAACAACTTCAGAATGTAATCCAAGGGATTTGTAGCTTGGATGCGTGTTTTTTCCACCGGCATACCCGACGCGTGTCTTAATGACACCTTCTTCTAGCGCAAACCTTGCAGCTGGTCCCCAAAATCAACCCAGTCCGAAAGTAGCCGTCCTATAATCCTCTGTCACATCATCAAGCGATGGTAATTCGCCCGTCCAACTACTGTTATAAAGGACTTCCCCTTTTGGCTCATAGACTGGACAAAATTCTCCAGAACCGATAATAATGTCATTTTTATCAGGCCGAAAGGATACTTCACTCGTCAATGGCAATGTGAAATACCCAATTAATCCTATAATCATCAATAATGTTAATAACTTTGTTTTCTTTGTCATCATTCTCACCTAACACTATTATACCACTAAATGAGAACGATTACCAACTACAGCGTCAGCGTATCATATTTATTTGATTCTAGAGATTTTTTTAATCTGTTGACGAAATCTTGCTTTAACCAAAGGGGTTCAACTATTTTTACATAAGGTACCAGGCTCATCAATAAGGAGTAAAACCATTCATCTACAGGAAAATTTAGATGCACTATAATTTTGTCTTCTAAAATCTCACAGTTGTCGTATTCAAAGTAGTCAGGAAGTTTTCCTTGCAGCACTTTATCAACTTCCAGTATTACAGGTGTTCCTTCCCTACCACCAGAGGGTCCTTCCTCCCACGGAGGAGGTGATGGCAAGGGTTGTTGTTCAAAGTGTTCATCTGTTAGCTCACAAGAAGCCACTCTTGAAAGTTTAAATAATCGGAATGCCTCCCTCATTTCACAATACCCATATACGTACCATGCAGATCCAAGCATCACCAGTGTATAGGGATGTACACGCCTAAAGGATCGCTGAAACTCCGCATCCATATACTCAATTGCCATAATGCGAGATTGATCCTGACCTACTGTAATTCTCTCTATACAATTTTGCATGTTCTTGGACTGCATCAAGGGATTCAATTGAACCACCAGTTTTTGTTGTTCTGTAACCTCAGGTAAAATCGTTTGAAATTTGTTATACAACGATTTGACTTCTTGATTTGGCGTCGACTGTTGCAGGTTCTCTAGAAATGCAATCAGTACCTTACTTTCACCGATGTTCAAAAAATTTTTATCCATCTTATAATGCTCCAACAGTTGATATCCACCGTTCTTACCGACATCTGCATAAAGCGGTACACCTGCCAGCGTCAAACTATCAATATCACGTTGTATTGTTCTGACTGACACATTAAAATGTTCAGCCAACTCTTTTGCTGTCACTTTCTTTTTATTCAATAACAGCATTAATATCCCAAGTAATCTATCTATCTTCATACTAATTACTATTCGTTAAAAATGTTTATTCCCCTCTAAAAAAGATCGTATTGAATTCGGTACCGTTACCCAATCTCAATACGATCTTTACCATTTCGTTTTGCCTCATACATAATTTTATCCGCTTCATCGACGAGTTGACGAATGCTTGATATGTCAGTCCTCTCTCCAACTTCATATATCCCAGCACTAAAGGATACACGAAGATCTGGTGCTTTATCCCATACAACGGCATTGACTTGATCTTTGATTCTAGTGATTAGGGTTTTACCGTCACTATTTGAGGTTTCTGCCATGACAATGATAAACTCCTCACCACCATAGCGACCGACAGCATCACTGCTTCTGGCCGTTTCCATAAATATATCTGCTAGCTTCTTTAGTACTTCGTCCCCAAACACATGGCCATAAGTATCGTTAACATGTTTGAAATCGTCGATGTCAATAAGAGCAATCGATGTCTTGTGTCCATATCGCCTGCTACGCTCAACCTCATCAAAAATCATCCCCATTATAGCCCTATTATTATTAAGCCCTGTTAGGTTATCTTTGTACGAAAGCACTTCTAATTGGTAATTCACTTCAATCAACTCTTCTTGATACTCCTTGGCCACATAGAGGAATATCATATAGACCCGCAAAAATGAAAACATTAAGGTATAGAGAAGTGCTAATTTAGATACCCATTCATTGCGGAACAATTGATTGATCTGTCCCGTTATAAGCACCTGATGAACCCTTATTGCATTTGTTAGAATCATTCCAAAATACAGTCCAATAATAGTTCCTTTAATTATATCTTTCTCACGAAGAATCCTCTTGCCATATGCATATAGAAGATGAATAATTGGGATTATCTGTATGATGGAATAAATCACGATTCTTGCACCTACATTCGGATCAACAAATGTATAAAACAAAAATAACATAAAATGAACCACATTCAGACCTACATAATAACGCTTTTTTATTTTCTGACCAATCATCATATAAAAGGCATATAGATTGACGTAAAATCCAGCTTGTAGAACTGTATTTCCCACAATGACTGTCAACCATAATGGCGTTACGGACCTCAATCCTATTAGCAAAAATCCGAGACCCCTTAGCAAATAGCCATATTTAAAAACGTTAAGATATTTTTTCTTATAAATCGGGAAGGTGAAAATAAATATGCTCGCTATAATGACTTCGAACAGCGTTTGAATAATCATAAGTGTCACGTCATCCAATAAATCAAAAATAAACATACAACCGCCCCCCCTTCATCTTATAAATACCCGAAGTAAGGCTCGATACACTAAAAAACTCCGTTTATGTAAACGGAGTTTAATAATCACTATAGAGTAGCAATTAACACTGAATAAAATTGACTTGCTTCAATAATTTGTTTTACAGCACAATGCTCATCAATCATGTGGGCCATTTTATACGCACCAGGGCCAAATCCAATACATGGTATCCCCATGACAACTGGCGTAACGGCATTGGTGCTAAAATCCCAGTAATCATATAGCGGGGAATCTTCAAAAACTTCTGAATAAGCTTCATTCGCTCTTGTCATCAATGGATGATCCGCATCTGTTTTCCAAGCTAGATGGAAAGGTTCATAAGTGATTGGCATCCCCGTATAACTGGTTCTTTCAATGGTCCCGATCACCCAACTTGCGTCCTTGCCTTCAATAATGTTATTCATTTCAGCCTTAATCATTTCTTCCGTCTCACCAAGAACCATTCTCCGGTCCAAATAGATTTCGCAAGAGGACGGTACAGCATTTAGGGATACACTTGTGGATGCTATGTTCGATAGGACAAGGGTCCGTCTATCTCCTTCCATTTGTGAAAGTCTCTTATTTGTCGCTTCAACACGCTGGATGATCTCCGCCATTTCATAAACTGCATTAATTCCTTTTTCAGGTGCCGATCCATGGGCCGACAGTCCATGACTTGTAATGGCTATCTGTGCCTTTCCTTTATGACCGGTGACTATTTTGTTCCCAGATGGTTCACAGGTCACAAAATAATCTGGCTTTAAAGCTAATTCCTTAAAAAGATGTTTAAGATTTTCACCATCGCAGTCCTCTTCAAAAACTGTACAGCTTACAAATACTGTTTTGCCTTCCAAAAGTCCAAGGTTTTTTACGGTCGCTCCTGCATAAACCGACGCTGCGATACTGGATTTCATATCTACAGATCCACGTCCATAAAGGTTCCCGTCGACAATCTCACCGCTAAATGGTGGAACTGTCCATTCCGATGGGCTTTTGACCTCTACCGTGTCTACATGGCTGTCGAACATGATTTGTACATCACCGTCGCCAATGCGTCCGATGACATTCCCCATACCATCCACAATCACTTCGTCATATCCAAGCGACTCCATTTCAGCCTTAATAAGTTCAACAATAGCTCTTTCATTTCCTGAATAACTTTGTGTTTGCACCAATCGCTGTGCAAATCCAACCAGTTTGGTTGACTGTTCCTCAATTTTATTCTTTAATAATTTACTCATTGCCATAAGCCCCTTCCCATACAACTTTTCTATAGCCTGCTGCATCGGTGTCCCCTTCTGTACTAATAATCAGTACAACTGAATTGTCATCGATGCCAACCGCCTCTTTTAATGCTGCTAATTGCTGATCCTTTTCAAGTGCGTAAAGCAATCCCATGCCAATGGCACCTGATTCCCCCGAAACGATACGGGGATCCCCACTTAGTGGATTCCCTAAAATTCTCATTCCAAGGGCCGCCAAATTGTCTGGACAAGCGACATATGCATCTGCGTAATCTCGCAATATGCTCCAGGATACAATGCTTGGTTCACCACAAGCAAGTCCCGCCATTATGGTTTGCATTTCTCCTGTCACAGCATATGGCTTCCCATCACCAACCTTAGCAGATTTGTAGATACAAGCCGCTTTATCAGGTTCCACGACTATTGCCGTCGGATAGTCCTCACCATAATAAGACACCAAGAATCCTAAGACCCCACCTGCAAAAGAACCGACGCCTGCCTGCAAGAATACATGAGTCGGTTTCTCATGACCCTCCTCCTTGATCTGCAGAACAATTTCATCTACAACCGTCGCGTATCCCTGCATAATCCACGTGGGGATTTGTTCATAACCATCCCACGCGCTATCCTGGATTAATACACCATTGTGTGCCTCTGCATATTTCAACGCATGTCGTACTGCATCATCGTAGTTCATATCTGTTATTGACGCCTCTGCGCCTTCATTTTTAATATTTCGAAGGCGCTCCTCAGCAGTGCCCTTAGGCATAAATATGACTGACTTTTGTCCTAAATGCTTTGCCGCCCACGCAATTCCTCTACCGTGGTTACCATCTGTTGCCGTCACAAATGTAATATCGCCCAGTTGCTTTTTAACTTCTGCCGACTGTAGCTTCTCAAATGTCACTTCTTCAATATCTATACCGAGTCGATCAGCCAAATACTTACCGACAGCATAGGCGCCGCCCAATACCTTAAATGCATTTAAACCGAATCGATGAGATTCATCCTTTACCAGTATCTTCTTTACTTGTAGCTCCTTGGACAATGCCTCCAGTGACCATAAGGGTGTCGGTCTATACTCCTCAAACTCCATGTGGAACTCCCGTATATGATCGATTGTCGCTACTGCCATAACTTCTACTGATGACTTTGCATATGACATATCTCGTGCTTTATCGTTTAAAATATACGCTGTTTTTTTATTGTTTTTCATCTACTTCACTCCTCGTATGCAACTGTATGGTATTATTATATTGTTCCACACTGATTATTAATACACCTTTATTACTCAAAAATATTAAAATATTGATTTGGAGGTCCTTATGCAAATTTATAATATTCAGCGGTCTGAAGATTTAAAGGAACTGACCTTCCACGGGGACTCAAATTTTCCAGTGGCCGTTTATACAACCGACATACAGCAAAACATTCTAGGCTATATACCGCTACATTGGCACAATGAGCTCCAGTTTGTCGTAGTATTGGAAGGTCAGGTTCAGTTCACCATCGATTCCAACACAGTTTTACTGGGTGAAGGGGACGGGCTCTTTATTAACGCCAATTTGCTACATACATCAACCTCTTACGATTGTGACAATAGCAAATATATCTGTTTCGACATTGATGCATCCCTATTTCTGTTAAATAATCCCCTGCTCGAAAGCTTTGGTGCTTTCATCTTAAATCCTGAACGTCTGCCATATGCTGTACTGAACCCATCAATTCAGTGGCAAAAAAACACCATTGAACATCTTAAATCTATGTATGCCTTATACACCGAAAAATCTTATGGCTTTGAATTACTTTTTATCAGCTCTCTCTTGAAAATATGTCATGAGCTAATCACCCATATCAGTGCAGATCCAATTGTCCCGACGCTATCAGGCAACGAACATCAACGCATTAAAGAACTCCTCTCTTATATACATGCCCATTTCAGTGAAAAAATCACACTAGATGACATAGCTTCTGCTGCAAATATCAGCCGATCCGAGTGTTGTCGATTCTTTAAGAAGATGACACAAACGACACCAATAGAATATCTAACCAGCTACCGCATCAACCAAAGCATCTACTTACTAAAAAACTCCGATTTAACTATTACTGAAATAGCCATCGAAGTTGGATTTAGTAGTGCCAGTTATTTTATTGATAAATTTAAAAAACACACCCATTATACGCCAAAAGAGTTTCAGAGGACTTTCAAGACTGTTGAAAGAGCATGAAGCTCTTTTTCGCTGATACTCAATATACATAGACGAATAAAACAGTCGCTTTGCTCTTTATAATAAAAGGAGTTACTGTCTTTGATGATGATATTTTCAGCTCTTAACGCACTTTGTACCCAAACAAAATCTGTGGTTTTAGGTATCTCAAGCCATATAAATATCCCAGTTGTCGGTACATGCCAGTTGACAGAACCACTGGCAAGGGAC
>Ga0070725_10000900_pt1 | contig 18033 bp, 16 predicted proteins | sample tdDd002_FD_69781 | JGI IMG/M metagenome (GOLD analysis project Ga0070725, IMG submission 69781) | Marine sediment microbial communities from the Atlantic coast under amendment with organic carbon and nitrate - tdDd00.2 | ecosystem: Environmental > Aquatic > Marine > Coastal > Sediment | place... | reverse complement strand
AGAAAATCTAAGTAAAACATTCAATAGAACATTTACTAAAGGTTATTTGTTTCACGAAGATAAGAAAGATATTACGAACATCTTAAGACCTAATAATTTTGGTTATGAGATTGGTAGCATTAGTAGAAGTTTTAAAGACATGTATGAAATAAAGCTTAAACGTTCTTTAAATCAAAACGATGTAATCAGAATAAGTCATAATAATGAAGATATTAATTTGTCGGTTGTAAAACTGTACGATAAAGATGGTAATTTAATCAACAAAGCAGATCAGGTCTGTTATATCAAAATTAAGGAAAAGGTTTCTAAAGGAGACATAGTATACATCACAAAGGATTATGTCTATTATAAAGAGCTAAATTCATCAATGGAACGAGAATTTATGCGTTTTAGCCTCGATATTAAGGTGTATGCCTATGCAGATTCAAAACTTGTCATAGATGCTGAAGGTTTAGGTTATAATTATTTATACGAAAGTGAAGAAATACTTGGTGAAGCGATTAATGATCCTACAACTAAAGAGCAGGTAATTAAACAGTTGTCTAAACTAAACAATTCTATATTTGAACTTAATCATGTAGATTTTGAGGAATATAATGCTTTTATTCCAGCTAAACTGTTAAATACAGCAAGAAGAGAAATTGTACAAGGTTTATATGACTTAAAGATTAACAGGAAAAAGAATAGAATAAAGACTCTTAAGACAAAAGAAAAAATAAACTTTGTCCCTAAAAAACCATATCTTACTGCTACTGTAACGACCAAGGAACAGTATGATGCTTGCATAAGCTGTGGCATTAAGGAAATCTATTTTGAAAACGTGGTTAGAAGAAACCAGAATGATTATAAGGAGTTAAAAGGACAGGTGTTAATCGGAGGCTATGGTGGTATTTATCACTATAGAAAAACTAATCCTGTTATTACGGACTATTCTCTAAATGTTGTTAACTCTTCTAGTTGTTATGAGTTATATAAATTAGGCGCAAAACGAGTAACTTTATCTTATGAGTTGAATAAAAATCAAATTGTAGATTTAATTAATGCTTATTATGAAGAGAACGACGGATATCCTGCACTCGAAATGATTGTATATGGAAAAGCGCTTTTACTTTTTACTAAGTATTGTCCGGTAGAAACAATGAACCAATGTGGCATTTGTAAAACGAAGAGCTATGAGCTAAAAGATGAGCACGGCACGTTCCCGATTATTTTACATGATGATTGTACAACGACGATCCTTAATGGTAAGACGCTAAATCTTTTCGATGAGTTGCAAGATATAAAAGGAATTGAAGCATTCCGATTAAACTTCACAGATGAAACAAAAGAGCAGGTTGTTAAAACTATTAACATAGCATTAGATAAATTAAATGGCTCAATGGACAAAGCTGTTTTTAATCAGAAAACAGATACAAGAGGACATTTTAATAAAGAGATTTTGTAGAGGGATCTTTACTTAAATCAAATGGCACTTCTAAAATCAAATACTAAATCTAACTGAATCAAAGGTTTTTGGCGCTTTTAAAGTATATAAGCGATCAGTAGCCTAGTCTATTAAAATATGTGGTTGTATAGTAAGTTACAATCGTTTCTGATATTAAAAGCATATGTAATATTTGAATAATATAGTAGCAATATAATTTTAAAATAGGATTGTATTGCTATTTTTTATAGTACAAAAACAAAAATGACTCTAGAAATTATCTAAAGTCATTTTTGTATATTTGGCGGGAATGCGTGGGAATCGAACCCACCTAAGAAGCTCTTAACCCCTCAAGCTGGTTTGAAGACCTAATGTTTCTATATCATATACAGAGTTTATTACGGTATTAATATATAAATCCTTTAAAAAACGGGAAAGGATATACATTATAATTGATTTGGCGCGATTGATACGTCGCGAATATGGATTTCTGAATTTGCAAAAATACTATAATAACGAACATCGAAATAATGCTATAAAGTTTCAAACATTGTGTGAAAGACATAAATGACCTACCTATTGAATCGTTGCTAATAGGAGCGTTGTCAATGAAAACAATTACATAACATTTAGTTAGTTGCGACCACTTTATTGAAAAACAGCATACATCTGAAACTACTATTTACATGGTAATTGAACCTGTATGAATCAGACCTTTTATAAAGGCCGTAACTTTTTTGCGAATCTGGATACCAAGTAAAGTTTAATCTAAAAAAATCAAAATTATATCTCATGACTTAAATTTGACAAGTTGGTATTTGTAATGTGTAGTAAGGTAGGCTATCAATCATTCTTTATGAATTACAGTTCCGAAGAACTAAGTCCACCTTTTTGGTTGCAGGATAGTCGATACCATAATTCGTCGCCTTCATTTATTGCTATTATACTTGTGATGACATAATGATTATCATCAGAAATAATTTCTTTATTATGCATGAGTTGTTCAAATTCACAGTTATAAACAGCGAGTGTTTTTATTGATTGCTTATCATCGAAAATGAGTTCAATTTTAATTTTATTCATTTTTGTCCTTCTTTTTTGATACGAGCTAACGATAGGCTCTAAACTAATAACTGAATAATGCACAACTTTGTTTTTGTTAGTAATTTTTGCATGAGATAGTGCTTTGTCAGCCATATAAATAAAATCGGTAAGTGAAGTTTCATTATTTAGGAGCGTACTAATTCCTATACTCACAGTAATGGTAAAATCACTAAAGTCATATACTTCAATACTTCTTCTAATACGTTCTGCTATAGTCTTTGCATCTATTGATGCAGTGCTAGGCATAATAATTGAAAACTCCTCGCCACCATAACGTGCACCTATGTCCATACTTCTTATAGATTTGAGTATGATATCTCCAATTATTGACAGGGTTTCATCTCCTCTTTGATGTCCGTAATTGTCGTTTATGTATTTAAAGTCATCAACATCAATCATTAAAAGAGAGAGAGGGATATTTGCTCTAATAGATAGATCATACTCTTTCAAAACAATAACATCAAATACTCCTCGAACGAATAATTTTGTGAGCTTGTCGAACAAGTTAGTTGTAATAATATACTCACTTTTATCTTCTTCTATGATTGTTACGTCATCTAGAAGATGTTCAGTATTTGTAAGATAATCTAGACTCGTAACCATAATTCCGGGATTTCGATCTAAAGTCAATATCAAGTTTTCTCTATGATTCAAAATTTTATTCCATAACTTATGAGCTTCATATTCACCAAAATATTTGTGGGTTATTCTGAGAAGAATATTTGAGTATAAATTGATACCGTATTTGCTTATGTATTCTTTTTCAGAGAGTTCATTTATCGCAATAAATTCGATGTCTTTTAGAGTGATTTTATTTTTGTCCAGATTAACAATATCTGTCATTTTATTTGAGTTATTCATATTATCATATCCTTCTGTCTACATTTGTATTATTTAATATACCCCCAAAATAAGTACTTAACCTTAATAGTTTAATAGATTAATCGTACTATATTCTATATCAATTGAAAGTTATGAGAGGGTACATAATGATTTAAACAGCAATAGTAGTAGAGCAAATCATCTAATAGTTACTCAAAAATAGTGGGTGTATACTGTAGGTCGAGTGATACTGAAAAGGTAATATATATCATAAAAAAAAATTGAACTCTCATAATATGTTCAAAAAGACAATATCAATGATATAAATCTGAGAACTTTTCGTATTTCATGTGATAGATTCTTTATACTCTAAAATGACGTCTTGTTTATCCGCTGGTTTGTGTAATAACCAAAAACGTAAAAAGAGTTACAGCTTATTTGCTATAACTCTTGATACTATTATTATTGGCGGGAATGCGTGGGAATCGAACCCACCTAAGAAGCTCTTAACCCCTCAAGCTGGTTTTGAAGACCAGAGGACACACCAGCGCCCATCCACTCCCAGTTATATCAACGTATTCAGCGGTTTTATGTACAACAATCACACTGGTTTGTTACAGCTTAATACAATAATAGTATCAAGTCAATCTATTTAATGAATTATGAAGCTGAGTGCACTAATTTGCATCTCATTTATAGACTAATAAATTAATTATGAAATAATGAAGTGACTCATTGAGTTGCTTTTTCTTTTTTTTTCACACTGTAGGTCAAAATACGGTCATTCATAATTGTGTATTTTACGACTGTATTGAATATGCTTATAATATATCTAAATATACAATGGGCATTTATACCATATTTTCTAGTAGTTAATATAATAAAGTAGTGTTATATGATACTATATAATTGTAAGGTTTTAACAATTCGATATGTGAAGTTTTTCTACGATTAGAATTAGAATCGTTCAATAACGTATGTTATAACTGTAAATAATGTTTGTAGTATGTAGTAGAAATCTTGATTTTAATTTAATATAGGACTTTGTACCATAGTAATGAAGCATAAATAGAGGGGGAAGAAGTTATGACACTAGCAGAAGTTTTGACTGAACCATATGTATTAAATACCTTAACAGGTTTAACGGTTCATTTTGTAAGTAAGATTGCGACTAAGTATGGTAAAAAGCCCAAAAAGAAAAAATTATATGATGAATTGGATTTGGTACTTGAAGGACTTGATTTCGATTTAGACGGAATTAATATATTGATTGATTTTTTGGGAAATGAGCAAGTAGAAGATTATTTTTACACCTATGTAACATACAGAACAATAAAAATAGACAATGGAGAATCAGTTAGTAGAAAAATTAGTAAAGACGACTTTATTAATACCATTGCAACAATGATAAAAAAATATGGTAGCGATAATCATAATTATTTATTCAAGGAATGTGATATAAAAAAATATCTCAATGAAACTGTTGTTAAGATAGAGAGTAGAATTATCGATAAAATTAAAGATGAGCATCAATTTTACTTTCACAGCTTAACAAGCATAGAATTATTACTTGAAGATATCAAGGTTATTAATAGCATGATGTTAAATAAATCTTTGGAGAGCTATATTGATGTTGATTATTCGAATTATATTAAAATTATTAGGAATAGATATAGTCGAGCGCATGTTTATGGAATTGATTCAATCTGTTTGGACACTTTTTATATCTATCCCAAGTTGTTGTTACACACAAAAAGCAGAGTAACTGATGACTCAAATAAGAAAACATCAATTGAATGGAAGAATATGTTTAGATACTCAAATATAATATCTGTGATTGGTGGTCCAGGATATGGTAAAACAACTTTTGTAAAGAGTTTGATTCAACATTATGCAGAGTTAAACATTTATGGAGCTAATAGGTTAATACCAATATATATAGATTTAAAAAATTATTTTGACTACAAAAATAATTGTAATAGCTATTCAATTATTGAGTTTTTACATGACTCAATGATAAACGATTCAGGCCTGAGTAATGTACAATTACCAATCGAAGGTTTACAAGTTGAATTGGACAAAGGTAATTGTATTATTTTTTGTGATGCATTAGATGAAGTTGTGAAAGATGAAAGAGACCAGATACAACAAAAAATTATCGCTTTTTTCGAGAATGTAAATCCAAACAATAAGATAATAATTACATCTAGAGCAAGAGGATTCACACCTCATACTGATTACATTATTGAGATACAAAGCTTAGATTATAAACGTGCAAAAAATTATACTGATAAAATCGCAATATACAAACAATATAATTTTTCAAAGTCAGATTCCAAAGCTTTTTTAAATCAAGCCAAGTTACTGATTGACAACGGTTTTTTAACTAGTTTCTTAATGCTAACGCTGTTGGTGAATATTTATAAGTCTGAGCAGGAATTACCAACTACTAAATATATGATTTATAAAAAGTGTGTAGAACATATCGTATTACAACGTGAGAGAAAGGATAAAAAAACTAAATATAATTTCAACAATTTTAATTATATTTTAAAACAAAGTTCAACGTTCGAAGAACTGGCTAAATTAGGATTCCCTAATAATCGAAATGTCGAAGAGGATATAATATTAGAAAATCTTGCAAGCAAATACCAATCGAAATATGGTAATTATGCAAGTGCTTATAATTCTTCAGAGGAGTTCCTAGAGTTTTGTAAAGAAAGAACAGACTTTTATGTGAGAGGAAGTAAAGAATTAACTTATAAGTATTTTCATCGTTCGTTTTATGATTTTTACCAAGCTAAAAGAGTTGTAACTAAATTTGTAAGACCTGAAGACCTTTTCAATCAAATATCGAACTTATCAAAAGAGTCAGAAGTTTTCGAGTTACTATTAGAAATCCTAATGGATGTTGATTATGATAGATATTCGGAATTTATAAAGTGGATGTTAAATTCTATTGATGCAGATTTTACAAATGCTAAATCGCTTGATATGAGTAAATTTGAAATTGTAACACTCTTATTTCGAGAATTATCTGAAGTTGAATTTGTTAAAAAATATTTTTCTCAAATATGCAAAATGTTAATAGCAATAGAAGATGAAATAGATTACAGTGTTGCAGATAATATTTCAAAATTTATAGAAAATAATGGTTTGCTGTATGACTTTATTAGTTATATAGAGAGTGAAAATAATATTAAGTACTATCAATCAATTTTAATTTATATGTTTAAGAGACTATTTGATAAAAATGAATTATCCTTTTTTGAAGTAACTTCATATGACTTCTTTGATGGATATATATCTTTCATTCGTATTAACTACTATGGTCTGAATGTTTTCACTAAAAACATGCCGAAATTTCAATTGGTATTTGAAGGATTGATAAACATTCATGAGGGGATAAAAAGATACGAGTCAGAATTAGAAACTCTTTATAGTTGTTTGCTAGAACATAATCATGAAAATACAAGTTATTATACATTGATGGCGAAAGCTCAAAAAATGATTGGTATCGTAGTATAACTCTATAAATTATAGGTTTATGCACTGTTTTAGAGAGTTTCTTGTTAATTACATTTATAAGCAATGGAGTTAATTATACAATTGGAGGTTTTAGTTGGAATGGTCAAGATTATCTTGAGTAAATCAGAAATGAAGAGATATGGGAAAAAACGATGAAAGAAATTGAAGAAAAGAAAGCTCCTAAAACAATTGATTTTATTGCAATGATAGCAGGGAAATTTACTGGTGCGTTGATAGGCGAGATGAATGGATAAATAGTTAAGGAGGGCGATTATGAAACCAATAAATGCTATTGAATATTTAGAACAAAACAAGGCATTCCAAGAAAAAAAGTATCAATGGATTTATCCTCTTATAAAAGAGTGCATAACAGGATGTGAAATTAATAATGACTTATTAAGTAGCCATATTGAAGGTAAAACTGAGCTTACATATGTGCCAAGAGAAGAAGTTGGAAATGGTAGTGTTTCTATCCGCAGAATTAAAGAAATAAGTGAAATTAAAAACGTAGGACTTGTTGAAATTGCAAAAGAACCACTACCTTTAAAAGATGGATTGAATATATTTTATGGAAAAAATGGTTCAGGTAAAAGCACAATCTATAAATCATTAGTCAATTCATTGGGAAATAAACATGTAAAGTCAGAACCAAATATACATAATGGAAATAAGTCGGTAAGTGTAAAGATTAAAATAGCTGACTTAGAAGGTGCTGAGACAACTGTTAGTTACACTGGTAAAGAGCAATTTGAAACAGGTGTAAAAGTATATGATACAAGAAAAATGGACTTTTTAGTCAAGCCTAAACGTGAGCAATTTGAGATACCGATTCTGAATCAAGAGGTCTTCAATCATATTAGAGAGTTATTTGAGCAATACTCAACTCTATTAGATAGAAAAATTGGAGAGAAAACAAGACGGCAATCAGAGATTAAGACAACTTTCGGTGATGGATTTGATTTACTTAATGAACAGACAAGTGAAATTGAGAAAATATTGAAAGAGAATAGCTTTACTGAATTGGATAAGAAATCATTAACTATAAAACAAGCGGGAAAAGATAAATTGTCAGCCGATAAAATTGAACTTGAAAAAAGAGCTTTAACAAGTGCCAATAATCATATCAAAGATATTGTCTGTAAGTATGGAAGCATAAAAGAGACTGAAGGTAAATCTGTTTATGAATTTAAGAACATTCAATCTGAGTTAGAAGAGTATAAAACGAATCAGATTGAATATAAGCGACTTGAAAAACTAATTGAAGCGAATAGTATTGAAGGATTTAAGAGTTATATTGATGAGACTTGGATTGGAAATAAGAAGTGGAAAGCCTTCATAATTTCAGGCTTAGACTTTGTTATGACACTTGAAGATGAGCCTGACCAGTGCCCTTATTGTCATCAGAGTCTGAGTGATGAAGCAAGAGAACTGCTTGAAAAATACAAGTCTCTTAAAAGTGATGCGGAAAAAACAATTAAAACTTGTAGGACATCAATTGAAAATACAAGAAAGCAATTCAAAGTTTATCAAGACAATATTAAAACATGCTTAGAGTTGATTACTAAACTTATTCAACTAGAAGGATATGAATTTGATAAAGAGTTTACAATTGGTATAACAAAAGAGGATATTGAGGCAGTTTTAACCAAAATGGATAATAAAGAGTCTATTACTTCTGATGATATACAGTTCATAGAAGTCCTAGAAACGCAATTAAAGTCAATATTTTTAAAATATATCAAGACAATAAAACTTCTATTAAGGTTAAAGCTGAATCTATTAAGTCTGTTGAAGATGATAAAAAGGAAATCCAAAAGGTCATCGACAAATTAGAGCGAAGAAAGCTTATAAAAGATAAGAAATCTATAATAGAAGAATATATAGGACTTGCGAAGACGATTACCAAGTATAATGCCCACAGAGCGGAGTTGACGACACTAAAAACTAAAAATTCAATGGCTCAAACTAAATTTTCAAAAGAATCTTATATAAAAATGTATCAAGAACAAATTTCAAAAGAATATAAAGCATTAGAGCAAGATCAAATTATTAAGCCTGCTTATAAGCCGAAGAAAGATGAGTGCATTTGCTCAATTGAATCAACTAAAGGTTCATACAATATTAACGATATATTTAGTGAGGGCGAAATTCGCATCCATTCATTAGCTGAGTTATTTGCTGAAGCGACTCTTACTGATTATAAAGGGGTTTACATATTTGATGACCCTGTCAATAGTCTTGATGAAACCAATATAGATTATGTTGCTAAGCGAATACTCAAATTAGTCGAAGATGGAAATCAGGTAATTATATTTACACATAATATACTATTTTTAAATGAATTAGTTGAAGTGGAAAAAGAACCTATTATTAATATTGAAAAGTTTCAGTATGGATATAAACCAGAAGAAGCATCAATTATTATTGAGAATCAAGCTTTTAATGAAAAAGCTTTGAAAATTCGGAAGAAAAGAATCGAAAATACTATGAAAGATATTGAGACGTTAAGAGCAAAACCTGATTTAGTTGAAATGCGTGGAAGAATTGCATATATGTATTCAGAGCTGAGCGGATATTTAGAAGATTATTTTGAGAAGAAGATAATGGATGGAATTATAACAAGACATAGAAATAATATACGAATGCACAGCGTGATAAAGCTTAAGGATATTAATAAGGATGGTCAACTAGAAACTTTGAATGAATTGTATGAAAAGACAAGTAAGTTCTGTAACAGACATTCACAGACCTTGTCACAGAAAAAAGCTGATTACAAAGATATTATGAACGATTATCCTGCATTCAAATCGTTTGTCGGTTGGAAAAAATAAATATGAAAACTAGGAGGGTAGATGGAATTTCTATTTAATAGTAAGGGGAAACATATAGCAAATATAGTAAATAATCAACTTCACTCACCAACAGGAGAAAACATAGGTCATTATATTTTAAATGATGAGATTTTTATTGATATGAGAGGACGATACTTAGGTGAGATATTCAATAATAATAGATTAGTCTATAATACTCACTCATCTTATAGAAATGTTAACTATGGGAGTTATGGGAACTATGGGAACGTTGGAAATTATGGGAATCCAGGGAATTATGGATCAGTCAGTCTATACAGTGGATTTAGAGACATTCAGTTATAATACTTTTTAATGAATAAGGAAGTGGAATAGATGAATATATTAAGAAAATTGCTAAGGGAAAAACCAATAACGTTACTGATGTACTTAATGATTGCTCCGTCGGTATTTTATATTATTGGAATATTTATTGGTAGCATTTGGAAAGTTGTATTGGTATTTACTCTCAAGGACTTAATTAATTTCTATAGTAGTTACATTCCATCTATGATTACATTAGCATTGGGTTATGTTATCTATAAACAAAACGATATAATTAATAAAAACTCTCTAAATCAAATGACAGAGTTTGAGAAGATGAAATATGCTCCAAAGCTAATTATTATTGAAGGAGGTGTAGTAATTCAAGATATTAACTGCTATGAGTGCAATATGGATGCAAAGTTTAGTATGCATGACATAATTGTCGGATTTGAACCACATGTATCGTTTACTGAAATTAAAAATCAAGGTGGCGCTAGAGGTGCTTTATGTTTCCATGCAAATGTTGTAAATACAAGTGAAGTAGACATAACTGCAATGAGAATAAATATGAGAACTACTATAGAAAATGATATATACTTAGGTGCATTCAGTAATTTTAAAACTATAAAGAAGAATGATTCTGCTTCAATACCAATGATGGTTTACTCTTCAAAGGAAAGTTGTTTAATAAAGAGAATTAATCAAGAAAAAGCAGTCTTCAATATCATTTTAGATTTTCATATGTTTAGTTCTGATAATGGAATGAGCAATGAAATGAGTTCCATGATTGAAGTCAGTACAAGGATGGATGTAGAAAAGAAAACAATTAAATCAACAGTTCATAAAATACATAATAGTGTAGGTAAGAAATTTTTTGAGGTCTATTTTGGAGAAAACAATACAAAAGAACCGTTAATACTATTCAAAGGTGAAAGTGAACAAAAAATAAAATCACAAATAGGTAATAGATATAAAGAATAGGGGCGTAATGAAAAGTACAGGAATAGTACGCAAGGTTGATAACTGTGTCTCTTTTGCCAAAGAATTATGAGGTAATAATGTTTAAGAAAAAGAAATCTAGAGAACACCCAAATGAAATAAGGTATCATAGGAAGTTCAGAAAGTTTACAACTCCAATCATCATAATAGTATTACTGATAGTAGTTACTACTGTCGTCTTAAAAGGTAATATGTATATAACAGGATTCTACTTATCAATATTTTTAGTACCACTTCTATTAGGTGGCTACATTGGTAGTCTAAGTACTAAAGCAGAGTTTGAAGAAATCCTACCATATATGGATAGAAGTCTAAATGATTTTCATGATGCTAAAAACAAAATGAGAGATGAATGGGAAGATTATTATAGAAAAAGCAGACATGAAGATTAATGTAAGACAAATTTGATGAAGGAGCTAAATATGAAAGAATTGGAAACAGCAATTACAATTTTGATGTTATTATAGCCTACCAAGGTGTAATTGGGGCGATTGTAGGTAGTGTTACTACACTAACGATTACACATTTACTAAAATATCAAGGGAAAGTAAAATGTAGTATAACTAATCTAAAAATCCATTCATCTAGATTTGGAAGAATCGAAACTGGAGTTAGAGTAGCTGAGCAAGGAGGTGGTAAAGTTGTACCAAAATGAAGTCAGTGTGCAAATCAATAAATTCTTGAATGGATAATTTAGACTCTTTTTATGTACACCTTTCATACTGGTTTGTATCTTATGTTTCTGTTTTAAAGTAATAGCCATTTTCAACACCTCCGTGGTTGTCATATATTGGATTAGTATGATTTGTACACGTTGGTCCATTTACATTATCAAAAACGAAAAAATGACTCTAACAAAACTGTCAAAGTCATTCATCTTACTCTAATTGGCGGGAATGCGTGGGAATCGAACCCACCTAAGAAGCTCTTAATCCCTCAAGCTGGTTTTGAAGACCAGAGGACACACCAGCGCCCATCCACTCAAGTAATATCAATGACTGTAGACAATTATATGTACAACTTTCATACTGGTTCACTTCAATTATAACCCCATATTGAACAAAATACCATGTAATCGCGATTCATGAGTTAATTTCGTTATATATATAATAACTTCTTTATTCAATTTTCGTAGAACAAACTGTTGCTGATATTGGAAATGTATGGGAATGTGTAGTATTATTATTTTGAGGTGATATGATGAGTAGACTATATTATAATCAAAGACATAACACAGAACCAATTGGGTACGACATAACTGTTGAGTTTTGGAACTCTTTTAGTGCTTATTATCAGTTGTTAATTCGTGAATCAATGTTTGTTGAAAAATTTGGTTATCCTATCGAGAATGGTGATGTATATGGATTTGATGGTGAAAAGTTCAGTGAGGCGGTATTAATTCAATTTGGGAAAGGATTTGATTTAACTACACAAGCATTCCACAAGGAAAATATGCCTGAAGATAAAGCAACTCTTGGACTGATAGAATTTTTGTATGATCAGATTAGTGAGGCTCAAACAGTTTTTTTTAATCAATGCGGCTACGATGAAATTAGAAGAGAGTTTAATAAGGGTAAAGCTAGATATCCATATACAATTCAGATTAATAATTTGTTCAAAGCAAATAGATTAGGATATCACATGCAAGATGGTTACATTAGAAAAGTACGTTCCGATGTGTTAGATAATAGACTCTTTTATGAGGATATACGCTATGATACCAAAATTAAACAACTCGTAAAAGATGCCATACGTGAATATCAAACACCAGGTTCGAATACAACTTACATAGGACTTAACTTAATTGCGAATGCACTGACTCGGTGTACTACATTGAAAAATACTAATAAAAAGAGAAGCCTAGAAGAAATCATGCAACTGGTTACAGAAAGAGGTGATTTGAGACCTTATATTGATGAGCATTGGAAGTCATTAACTAAAATTGCTAATCAGTGTGTAATTAGACATACAGAGCATGATAGGATTGAAATCGCTGATCAAGACATAGAGGAATTTTTATTCTACAGCTTCTATAACATGATTAGATTAGTATTAAAGAAACTTGATATGATAGAGGAGAGCAAATGTTAAGTATTATTAGAGAAATGTTGAATTGGTTTGGAATATCCTTAAAATTGAGAGTTACGAAAGCAGTACTTTTAATGTTGGGATCATGGACTATAGTTAGTTTATTATTTGAAGGTCTGAATTATTTTACTTATCTAAATATATCATTTCATTGGGATGTTTGGATTGAAGTAACAGGTATTGTCATTGCTGTAGTTATCATTGATAGAGCAGTTTATAGGAGAGATGCAGAACGAGAATTAGTTGAGAATTTCAATAATCAGTCACAAGAATTAAGTTGGTATGTTGGTGAATTAATTGAAAGATTAGAAACTATATGTGCACTTATTGATAATGGGAAAGATTATACTGTTCAGTTAGATTTCCTCATTAACAGAATTGACACTGCTAACCCAACAAAAGGTTACAATCTTGAAGCTATTGAAGAACACAAGCAAGTGAAAGTTGTGAATCAGATTGTAACAGTAAAAGATGAAATAATAAAAATTCAAAGAGGAATTAAATCACAATACATTATAGGCGCCATGACCCAAAAATATATTCAAAGTACCATTACTGATATTTATGATATTAAGTATAAGCTAATAAAAATTAAATCTTATAAAGTAGTATAGCAGAAGATAATTATGTAACTTATAAATATTGATATTAAATATTCAATGGATAGAGAGTTCATTACAGGATTATTGAACACTGTTCAGTCAGCTAAATTACTAGATTTGTTTGCTAAAGAAAAGTATGCATTTATTCTAGCAGATAAATTTTAATCGTAACAAATAACGAAACAAGCCATTATGGCTTGTATTTTTTTGTTTCCCTACGCAAGAATAAACTATTTATTTCCATTTATGAGGGTCTATTATATTGTAGCAACAAACAAAATATAAGTCTATAATTAATCCGATAATTGATATAAAATAAAAAAAACAAAAAAAAATTTACTTTACACATGATTGTAATATTTGATTCTATTTGATTATGAATCTTACATTTGTCTGTAAAACAAATGGCAAAAATATTCTTCGCGCGTTGGAATTACACGGTTTGAGTCGATAAAATATTTGACATCATTTTAGTTTAGAATTATAGTGGAGGTAATCAAAGATGAATTATACAAGAGGTTTAGAGTATTTGTTTAATAAGTTCGAGTTATCAAAGATAGACTTTTCAATGTTAGTTGGAGTAAGCAGAACTACTCTGTATGATTGGTACAATAACAAGAGAAGGATATCCGATAAACACATGAAGTGTTTACAAGACATATTCGACATAAGTGAGAATTTTTTCAATGAAAAAGACTTGGATGGTATTTACGGAAAGCACATGGAAAGCATTAGATTGCATATACGTTTTAGGCTATTGATTCAAAACGGTAGGTTGCAAAGTAAAGAGGAAGTTGATTCCAATGGAATCAAGTTAATAGTCCATGATAATAATCCTTTAACTGGTTACAGACGTAAGACTTTGACAGTACCTAATTATTCAGATAAATCCTATTGGAAAAAAGAATGCAATAAATACAGAAACGATATTCTAAACTTTTTATATGATGAATGCTTTGATAAAGGGGATGATATTAATTTGTTGAAGAGAGTTAAGGAGGTTCTTGATGATACTAAGGAGAAGAAATGAAACTTTATATTAGCTTGCTGATCTATAACGAAGTGGTTTATGGATGTTACAACACAATGATTGCTGGTGTAGCTACAGTTGATGATGTCTATAATGACATTTTAAGACAGAATGTTGATCCATTAAAAGTATTACATGCAGCTATAAACGGTTATGACTATTTTAGTAAACCAATAGATTTTGATTATGATTTTTCTGAATTAAAGGAATATATATTGTTGATAGATGCTGAGGAAGCATTAAGTTATAGAATGGAAGGCAAACATTCAATGATACTGGATAATATTTTACTAATCATCGATTCATGTTTTAACTTAAGTGTTGATATGTTATTAGTCGCAGATTATTCGATATTAATGATTGCACAGTATCTAGTTGACATGTATGGCATTGGTGCAGCTTTTATTATGGGAAGTAGATTTTCAAATGCTGATTGGAATGAATATTATGATGATTTGATAATATTTCAAAGGTATCATTTATATAAGTATTTGAAATCCCTATATAAGAGTAAGTTAATATACTTGAATAAAATTATTTATGGACATACAAAAAACATTGATGACAAATTTTAACCTTAAGATGTAATGGCGGATTGACCTACGGTGAAAAATGAGATTAAAAGACTGTTTAGATAAAAATTTAATAGAATTAAATAAAGAATATACATACACTGAATTATGTAGACTTCACAAATGTGAAACTGTTAAAGGTAATGCATGGCAAGCAGATATCAATGAACTAAATCGTTTGTATAAGGTAAATAAGATTAGAAGAGGCGTCTATGTATTCATAGAGAAATATTTCGTACCCCTTGAAGGTGTACCTCGTAGGGGGATGCATCCTAATAGTCGATTAAATAGAGCGTTTAAGTATTCTGAGTATGTTGATTCGTTGCTGAAAAGTTATCTGCTCAAATATTTCGATCTAAATAGAAAAAAAAAGACAATATCGTACAGGACGCTAGCATGTAAAATTGGATTGGTTAATATTAATATGATTATCATGTTAAATCAGAAAAAAAAATCGCTTGAGTGGATAGGTGATCGGATTTACAAACTGACTGACGGCTATTTTTTTAATCAGTTCATGGATTGGATGAGCAGATGGTTATATTCTCAAATCAAACATTCTCTCGAGAGGTTCGATAAAGCTGGAGTGATTAAGTTAAAGAAAATATATAGGTTTAGATATCATCAAAGAAATTTAAGTAATAAAGAAATTGAGATAGCAAAAGCTATAGAGGACAAAGCTCTAAACGACTTAGATATTAGTATCAGAGAAACCTCATACGGCAAACATAAAAAGTTATTCGAGGAAAAATGCAGTCAGTTAAGTATTGAAGCTTTTGAAGATGTCTTTTATAAGAGTATTCAAATTGAGTTGCAATCAAAAGATAAATTGATGAAATTTAAAACTATACCAGACGCAAAGAGCAAAATAGAGTATACATTAAGGAAAAGCTATTTCGAGATTTTACAGAAAAAGAATAACGAATTTGATATACAATTTTGTGGAGTGAGTGTTAACGAGATAGCCCCTTGGCATAATTGTATAAGAAGTGATAACTGTAGAAAACAAGCAGAATTATATTTAGCATTAATTTTCTTTGAGGGTGCACCAGTAGTACTGAAACAAGAAGCTGTCAAAATGAATTTTATAGAAATTGTAACAGAAAGAATTAATGAAAACGAATTTGAATTAGAACTAAAAAAATATTTACATTCACAGGTGATTTTGGGATATAACCCACCGTTTTGATTTTCCCGTCTCAAATTGTATATAAAAGGTTATAAAACATATATATTAACTGAAACGGGAAAACACATTGATGTAAGTCTGATACGTTTGTTCGCCTTGCCTCACGAGGTTCTCACATGAGTATTCCACATAAAGGGTATATAAACTCGTACCTCGCCCTTTACATGGAACCTTTACTCATATGAGTTCCTAGGCTCAGGAAGGCACCGCACTATCAGACCTTTGATTAAATGATGCTATTAGTTTTCAGTAGATTAAATCTAAAAGGAGAAGAAAATGCAAAAATTAATTGTAATTAAAAATGATGAAACTACTCAACTTGATAAATTTAGTAATACAAAATATGGGGTTAAGCGATTCGAAATTCATAGGTGCGGAAATGATATTTACGCATATGTATTATTAGAGTATGACAATTTTTAGTAGGTTTAAAGAGATTTTAAGGAGGAGAAATGAGAATAAAAGGTGTAGCTCGAAAGGTGGATGAATTAGGTAGAATCACAATACCAAGTGAGTATAGAAGAATGTTAAAAATTAATAATAGTGATACTATGAATATCCACATAGAAGGAAAGAGGCTTGTTTTATCACCTGTGATGATTGAGTGTCAGTTATGCTGTAATACTGAAGATTTAATTTCAATAAGTGACTATGTAATATGTTCAGAATGTTTCAAAACTTTTAAAGACTATTTTAATTGATGTACTACACTAAAATTACTATGTTACCTAGTACGATTACGATTGATTAATCGGTAAAAGTAAAAACTTGAATTTATTCTGTAAAAAGCGGTATATCTACGAATGAACACGACCGAATGGTTTTTCAGACTAATCGTAGATGTACCGTTGTTATCGAATGGATTTACTCAATGTAGCGATAATATGTTGTCTTTGATATGTTCAATTGTTTACAAACCTCTGCAACTGTTAAGTTCTTGCGTAGTCTCTCGATATCGTCTTTGATGGTAGGATCATATAGACGTTTACGACCTAGTTGAACACCTTTAGCTTTAGCTGCTTCTAATCCCATGAGCGTACGCTCTCGAATTATATCTCTTTCATATTCACTAAAGATAGCCATAAGATTGAAGAAGAGTTTACCTTGTGAAGTTGTGGTGTCTATTATTTGGTTACCAGAAAGAGTTTTTATGTTGGCACCAACTGCATTGATGCCTTCAACAATAGATATTAAATCTTTTAAGGAACGACCTATTCTATCGAGTTTATACACGGTTAGTACATCGCCGTCCTCAAGCATGGAAATAACGGTATTCAATTGTTTTCTATTTGCTGATCTACTTGATATTTTCTCAACATATATATCTGAAGGGTGAACACCAGCTACTTTAATAGCCTCTATCTGTGCGGTTAAATCTTGTTGATTTGTTGATACACGAGCATATCCAAAAAGCTTAGACATAGGTTTACCTCCTTAGTAACGAAAAGGGTTAAGTTCTTATTATGGTACCTTTCGAATTATGGTACTAATTATGGTACTACCTTAAGTATAAGATAATACCGTAAATAAGGCAGCTGCAAATAGTACCAAAAACGAACG
>Ga0070725_10000894_pt1 | contig 18146 bp, 14 predicted proteins | sample tdDd002_FD_69781 | JGI IMG/M metagenome (GOLD analysis project Ga0070725, IMG submission 69781) | Marine sediment microbial communities from the Atlantic coast under amendment with organic carbon and nitrate - tdDd00.2 | ecosystem: Environmental > Aquatic > Marine > Coastal > Sediment | place... | reverse complement strand
TAAGTGAGCAGAGTGCTTATCTTTAACGTAGTGGATAACATTAGGCGCAAGGTTGGCGCGTATTTTTGGAAATCCATTCAGGGTAGATTGATGGATGTCATAGCTGGCGTAGCGAGCGTCTAGCCATTTCTCGGTTAGTTTGTAAGAGGCGGTGTCGTACAGGTTAGAGAACTCACTCACAGAGTTTGGTTTGTCACCACGGTCTTGAAACTGGCCGGTTTGAGTTGAACCTGAAAGCCAAAGGTAGGTTTTGGTTCGATCGCCACTTTTAGCATCAGCGCCTGTATACGGTGCAAACTCAATCACATTCGCAAGCCCAAGCTCACGTGAAAACTGGCCGAATTTTGCCCAACCTGTGGTGTTAATGCTGCCACTCATGCCATCGACTTTGCGCTGGTATTTTAGCGCAGGCTCACCATTACAGTCTCTATGCGGGGTGATGTCACTGAGCAGCGCAGGGGTGGAACTGCCGTCTTTTAGGTAGCCATGCACGGTGGCTTCGAATCCAATGTTGTCGCTATTGCTCGCATCTGCAATCCAACCAGTGTTGAGAGTTGTTAAGTTGACCACTGTGTTATTGATGGTCGTTTGGGTGCAGGTATTTACTTTGGCGATAACTGGGGCAGTAGAAGTGGTCTCGGAAGAGCCACCATTACAACCTGCAAGTAGGCCTGCTAGGGGAAGTAAGAGTAGTGATTTATGCATTACATGGTTCTCATTTTCAGAGCGCCATCCTTGGAACTATTGCTTGGTCAATTGTGATTGCGTTGAGGTCTGTTGTTAGGCTAAGCAACAAAACGGCGCGATTATACATAGCGTACTGTAATTTGTCTTATCAAAATTATATTGAAAGATAATTATTTTACAGCCGTTCTAATATTAGATAACCGTGCACCTTCGCTTTGAAATCTAGTTTAAGGACGAACTATGAAACCTTGTTTCCCTAGCGTACCTTTCTTTGAAAACTCTCAAAGTCAGGTTCGTCATTGGATAGAGCAATACCAGAATCAAACCATCGTTTTTGAGAAAGAGCATGAAGCGGCATTGTCGCGGTTGTTGCCACTACTGGTATGCGGTGAACAGTCGGCGCAGTGGGTGTTTTTTAACGAACATCAGCGCAATAGCCAGGGAAGCCATCAAGGAAGCGAGCAGGCATTCGAACGTATTGTTGCCGATGAACAACTTCATGAAATGGCGTTAGCCTTGGTTCAGCGCCAACTGCCGAAGCCGAGCGATTTACCGAGTCTAAAGCGGCGAAGCCAACACTTTTACCTTGAGTTTGGGCATCAAATTACTTTTATGGACCATTTTGCCCAAGTCGCCTGTTTAGATGCGCTTGTATGCCGAATTATGCTAGCCATAGAAAGGGGAGAGCTTGGAGCGCAGCATCCGTTTACTTTGTTATGCAGAATGATCAAACAAGACGAAGCGCGACATGTGAGCGCATCTAAACACTATGCTTTGGAGCTGGGGTTTGATCATAGCGCTTGGCCGACAATGCGTGGGCGAGTAGCGGATAAGTTGCATCAGCTACTTGAGAGTGAGAGGGCGGCTTTTGAGGTGCTTGGCGTGGATTTAGATTGGGTATTTAAAGGACAAGGAGAGCCATAATGAGCGCAACGTTTTTGCCTATGAAAGCCAAGCTTTTGGCTTGTCAGCACCAGTTGCCCCATAAGGCGATTTCAACCGACCAACTTGTAGAGGCTTTGGCTAAGTTGTCGGGCAGGAAATACGCGCGTTTAGCACGGCTAGTGAGTTATCGATTAGGGGTGGAGCATCGTCATTTTAGCCGCAGCCTTGAGCGGTCGGTGAGCGAGCCATCGCCGAAAAACTCAGAGCTGGTCACGGCGGTGTTGCGTGGCTGCCTTAATGAAGCTCGCCTTTGCGTTGACGATTTAGACTACATGATAGGACATACCACGACTCCCGATACTCAGTTGCCACCGAGCATTGCATGGGTGGCAGAGCAGTTAAATTATCACGGTTTGTTTGCGGAGCTTCGACAAGCGTGTACGGGCTTTGCAAGTGGTTTGCAGTTGGCGCTGCCAAGAATGGAAAGCCTACAAAAACCGATTGCGATTGTTGGCAGTGAAACCGGCTCGGTTTATTTCGATTTTTGTAGTGATTTTTTGAATCAGGCCCAGTTGGTCAATTATATGCAGATGGGTGATGGCGCGGCTGGCGTGATATTGGGCCCGGATGATGGCGGTGAACAAGGCATTATTAGTGATGTTTATATGGGGCAAATTGGTTTAAATAAGGCACCCGGCCTCTATTTGGATGGCGGTTCAAGTTCGGTTTACACTCAGGCTGATCGCGCCAAGTTTTTGCACGATGCCGCGGGCGTTAAATGCAATGGTGAAGTTCTTTTTGAGGCGTGCATTACCGCACTCGCGCAGCAGGGGCACCCGTTGGAATCGTTTGATTACATTATTCCTCATCAAGCAAGCGGTAACATTGATAAGCAGTTCGCTAAGAAAACAGGGATTGCAGCAAGTAAAATCATTAACGATGCTCGCCATGTCGGTAACTTGGGATCGGCGGCGATATGGTGCAGTTTATCTCGTTTATTGCAAAGTGGCCGATTGAAGCGCGGCGATCGGGTGGCTATCCTCGGCGCAGAAGCCACTAAATATATGTATGGGGGTTTTATTTATCACCACTGATGTTTAAAGCCTGTTATTCAAGAAAAACTAATCCACTTTTGCTAGACGATGACCATTTCTTTTGGTTTGGTCTAAGTTTATATCTGTTAATCTTATTTATGATTCTAATTGAACTGTTGGTATTTAATCGTAAATAACGGGTGAATACCAATGGATGAATTAAATTTGAGTGAGTAAGTGAAAGAATGTGAAATGTTATTAATAAGTAAAAATTAGTATAAGTTTGGCAGGTTCGGTGTCATGGTGAGCAATCGGAGTACATGGTCAAGCTATTAATTGAGACTTATTATCACTTTAATCGTTATTCGTATGACAAAAATCTTTCCTAACTGTTGTCAATAGACATCAAATTGCCCGCTAATTAGAGATTCATTGTTTCCAATTGTGCTTTAATTGATTCTCCTTGCCTTATGTGTGGTTATCTTAAGTTATTGTTTATTATCGAATAACGTGTTTTTGTGCGCTTTCTCAAATGTGACCATATTCACGAATTAACTAATATTAAGCGAGCTACTCATAAAAATAACAATAGCCTTCTGTTACATCATGTTTACAATGTTTTTCCAAGAGGCCAAGAATATTAAATTTAAAGCGCCTTAATAATAAAAAAGAAAATACCCTACATGGAATACTAGCCTCTCTGTTAAAGGTGGAATGGAAGAATGTTAAACTTAATTATATCTGTAGTGCCAATACTGCTACTTATCTGGATGATGACCAAGAAAAATGCGTTGCCATCCCATTTTGCATTACCAATCAGTGCGTTATTAGTTGGTGTGTTGCAACTGTTTTATTTTGGTATTGATACCACATTATTAACCGCCAATATTATTTCTGGCATGTTATCCGCGATTACCCCTATTTCTATTATTGCTGGCGCTATCCTTTTAAATCGAACCATCGCCCTTTCTGGTGCTGAAGCAGTGATACGACAATGGTTAGAAGGCATTAGCCGCAACCAAGTGGCGCAACTGATGATCATTGGTTGGGCTTTTGCTTTCATGATTGAAGGCGCGTCGGGTTTTGGTACGCCTGCTGCAATTGCAGCGCCTATCTTGGTTGGGCTGGGTTTTAACCCGCTACGTGTAGCCATGCTTGCGCTGGTGATGAACTCGGTGCCGGTTTCTTTTGGCGCGGTAGGTACGCCGACTTGGTTTGGCTTTAGTGGCTTAGGTTTGACCGAGCAGGATCTGCTGGAAGTGGGGCAACTGTCTGCTTTGATGCACTCCATTGCTGCGTTTGTTATCCCGGTTATCGCCCTTAGTTTTGTGGTGCCTTGGACAACCATTCGTCGTAACTTTATCTTCATCCAGCTTAGTGTGCTGGCGTGTACTATTCCTTACTTTTTGTTTGCTCAGTGGAACTATGAGTTTCCATCGCTGATCGGTGGGGCGATTGGTATGACGCTCTCAATTGCCTTGGCGCGTTTTAATATTGGCCTTGAAAAAGAGCCATCTAGCAGCGATGAGCAGGTAGCCAAAGTCCCTACCGCTGAAGTATTGAAAGCGCTAAGTCCGACCTTAATGTTGATTGCCATTTTGATAGTGACCCGTATTTCGCAGTTGGGTATTAAAGGCATGCTGACCGATGCGACGCCGCTGTTTTCTCTCAACCTTGGCTTTGCCGATTTAAGCGTCAGCCAAGCCCTAATCATTAAGCTAAGTAATATCCTTGGCACGAATACCGCGTGGGCTTATAAGACCCTTTATGTTCCAGCGCTGATCCCTTTTTTCTTAGTGGTGATGATTTCGGTGTGGATTTTCAAAATGCCCGCCGCGCAAGTTAAGCAAGTCTTTAGCGAAACGGGCTCACGGATCAAAATGCCATTCATTGCCCTTATTGGCGCGCTGATCATGGTGAAATTTATGATGATGGGGGGCGAAGGCTCACCAATCATGACCACTGGCCGAGCGTTCTCAGACTTAATGGGCACCAACTGGCAGTACGTGGCTTCTTACCTTGGTGCGCTCGGTGCATTTTTCTCGGGCTCTGCAACGGTTTCAAACCTGACTTTTGGCGGTATTCAACAAAGCATCGCTCAAACTGTTGGGCTATCGCAAAACGTGGTGTTAGCACTGCAATCGGTCGGTGGCTCAATGGGTAACATGGTGTGTATCAATAATATTATCGCGGTATCGACCATCTTGGGTATTGCCAATCAAGAAGGTTACATCATCAAGCGTACGGTGATCCCTATGGTGCTGTATGGCGTGATTGTCGCGGTCGTGAGCGTGGCGTTGTAAGTGCAATCACTTTTTTAACAAACAACCAGGCCTACTCGATAAAGAGCGAATACCGCCAGAAAGCAGTCGGCCAAATTGAAGCAATGTAATTAGAGCGCACAATGCGCTGGGAGCAATATTATGAAGGTGAACTTTTTTGCCACTTGTCTGTGTGACACGGTAAAAGCAGAGGTTGCCAAAAAAGCGGTGCTTTTATTAGAGCAGCTTAACTGTGAAGTCATTTTTCCTGAAAAGCAGGGCTGCTGTGGCCAGCCTTCGCTGAACAGCGGTTACATCGAAGGCAGCAAGCCGGCGATGAAAGCGATGATTGAGGCATTTGAAGTAAACTCGCACCCTATTGTTACTCCTGCGGGCTCTTGCGCGGCTTCAATTAAAAAATACCCAGACTACCTTGCCGATGAGCCGGAATGGGCGGCACGGGCGCAAAAACTGGCCGACCGTTTGTTTGAGTTAACTCAGTTTGTTGTCAATGAAATTGGCATCGAGAAGGTGGGGGCACGTCTACCAGGGCGCGCGGTTTACCACCCTTCTTGCAGTTTGATCCGCAAGCTTGGCGTGCGTGAAGAGCCATTAAAGCTGTTAGCCAACGTTGAAGGCTTAGAAATGCTACCGATCAAGAACCAAGAGACCTGTTGCGGCTTTGGCGGCACTTTCTCGGTCAAAATGTCGGAGATCTCCGGTGAGATGGTCAAAGAGAAAGTGGCGCATATTGCCGCGGTCGAGCCGGACTATTTAATTGGCGCCGATATCAGTTGTTTGATCAACATTGCCGGCCGTATGAGCCGTGAAGGTAAGCCAGTTAAAGTGATGCACATCGTTGATGTGTTGATGAGCCGATAGGGAAACAGCATGTCGATGAAAACCAGTAACACTAAGTTCCGCGAGCGCATTAACGTTCAAATGAAAGATGAGTTTATGCGCCAATCGGTAGCCAATGCGCAAGAGCGTATGTTTGCCAACCGTCAAATTGCTGCAGACAAGCTGGGCAATTGGGAAGAGTGGCGCGAAATGGGCATGGACATTCGTAACCATGTTCTCGAGCACCTTGATTACTACTTGCAGCAGCTAAGCGATAACGTGGTTAAAAATGGCGGTCATGTGTTCTTTGCCCAAACCGCCGAGCAAGCCACCGAGTATGTTGAAGGCATCATCAAGCAAAAAAACGCTAAGAAAGTGGTTAAGTCTAAGTCGATGGTGACCGAAGAGATCGGCCTTAACGCCATGATTGAGCGCAATGGCTGTGAAGTGGTCGAGACCGATCTTGGCGAATACATTTTGCAAGTGGACGACTGCGATCCCCCTTCGCACATTGTGGTGCCCGCGCTGCATAAAAACCGCACTCAAATCCGCGATATCTTTAAAGAGAAAATCAACTACCAAGGTAGCGATGACCCTGAAGAGATGACGCGTTATGTGCGAAACCATATTCGTCACGATTTCTTAGAAGCCGAAATTGGTATTACTGGCTGTAACTTTGCGGTTGCTGAGTCGGGCACCGTGTCGCTGGTGACCAACGAAGGCAATGCGCGTCTCGTGACCAGTTTACCGAAAACTCATATCGCCGTAATGGGGATGGAGCGTTTGGTGCCAACTTTTGAAGAGCTGGACATTATGATAAGCCTGCTGTGCCGAAGCGCGGTGGGTATTCCTCTGACGGGTTATGTCACCGCCTTAACTGGCCCAAGAGAAGATGAACACTGCGATGGGCCAGAAGAGTTCCATTTGGTGATTGTCGATAATGGCCGCTCAGATATTTTGGGATCGGAGTTTAAAGATATTTTACGCTGCGTGCGCTGCGCCGCGTGTGTGAATACGTGCCCGGCTTACCGCCATATCGGTGGGCAGTCTTATGGTTCGATTTACTCTGGCCCGATTGGCGCGGTGTTGTCACCTCTGCTTGGTGGTTACGATGATTTTAAAGATCTGCCGTACGCCTGCAGTTTGTGTCGCTCTTGTCATGATGTCTGTCCGGTTAAGATCCCGCTGCCGGATTTATTGCTTAAACATCGCCAAAAAATGGCCCAAGAGAAAATCACCCCGGTGAGTGAGCGTGCTGCGGTTGGGGCATTTAACTTTGTCAACGCGCGCCCAATCCTTTGGGATACGACGGTAAAAGTAGGGGCGAAAATGGCGGGTTATATGATCAAAGACGGCAAATTGCCTGTTAGCGTCGGGGCGATCAGCGAGTGGAATGAAGCGCGAGATCTGCCGCAGCCGGACGGCCAGTCTTTCCGTAGTTGGTTTAAAAACCGTAAACAAGATTAAGGAGCGAGCGCATGACTCAATCAACACAGCAAGTTCAGCCAATGACGACGCAGCAACAGTCTCGTATCCACAATCGCGATACATTCTTAGCCAACATTGCCAGTAAATTACAGCGTGAACGCATCACCGAGCCCGTGGCGCGTCCAGCGTTAAAACACAACTGTCATCATCAAGTGATGGCAGAGTACAGCCAAGATGAGCTAAAAGAGGCCTTACTGGCTTACGCGCAAAGTTCTCTCGGGGCGAATGCGCTGGTCACCACTAAGGCGCAGTTTTCTAACCTTTTGCGTATGGAGTGTTTGAACTACTGCGACAAAGCGCCAACAACAAACCAAGAGATCTTGCTCTCGGCCGACGAGCGCTTGTTAGATTTGATCGACAGTGATGCGTTCGCTGGTCTGTCTAACGAGGTTAATGTCTGGGATAACCACCAAGGTTATGAGCGTAATATCGCCTTAGCGGAGCGCGCTAAAGTCGGCGTGGTGTTCGCCGAGCAAGCGCTGGCGGAGTCTGGCACCATGGTGCTCTACAGCCAAGCGAAACAAGGCCGCGCAGTAAGCTTATTGCCAGAAGCCTCAATCTTTGTCGTACCGAAAAGCGCGCTGCTTGCCCGTTTGACTCAAGCCACCGCCGAGTTGCACCGCAAAGCCGCCGCTGGTGAGCGCATGCCATCGTGCGTCAATTTTATCTCTGGCCCAAGCTCAACTGCCGATATTGAATTGATCAAAGTTGTCGGCGTACACGGGCCTGTGTATGCGAGTTATATCGTGATTGATGATCTTTAAGTGCTAAAAGCGAAGCACTAAAGGCGAAGTAGGGGGCTTTACTTCGATCTTCGCACTTAGCATTTAGTACTTCACCTCGCAGTCTTGTGTTTGCAGCATAGTTAGGGACTGCGGCATTTTATATGGTCACGGGAACGACCATATATTTCCCCCCAATTGACCGAACATTTCTATTGGTTAATTTGGTTTGGCGCGGCTGGTATTAGCCGCGCCTTTTTTTTGTATACTGTAATGAATGGTTTTGAAGGGAGTGATGGTATGCCGCATATTGATGATTTAGCGATGTTTACCCAAGTTATTGAGCAAGGCTCTTTTAGTAAAGTTGCCAAGCTTAATGGCATTACTAAATCGGTGGTGAGTAAGCGGGTGAGCAAATTAGAGAGCGAGCTTGGCGTACAGTTATTGTACCGCACGACGCGTAAACTCTCCCTCACGGAAGCAGGCGAGGTGCTTTATCATCGTTCGAAAGACATTAATTCCATGGCTCAGTCGGCGTTTGACGCCGTAACGGGGTACAACGAAGCACTCTCTGGGCATATTAAAATGTCGGTGCCGACCATTTCAGGTGAGCTGTTGCTTGCTGATGCGGTATCGGATTTTTGTCAGCAGCACTCGGGGCTGACCATTGATATGTCGATGGACAATAATTTTGTCGACTTGCTCTCCGGCAATTATGACTTAGTGATCCGCACTGGCTATTTAGAAGACTCAAGTTTGATTGCGCGTTATATCTTTAACTCACGCTGGGTGATTGTTGCAACACCTGAATACCTCGCCAAACATGGCACGCCGCAAACCCCAAAAGAGTGTTTGCGCCACAACTGTTTTGGCTATACGCACCCAAGTTCTGGCACCTTTGATTGGTTGTTTAAGCGTAACAGCGACACATACACCCTGAAAGTGAACGGTAACTTTTCATCCGATAACTCTGCGGCGCTAAAAAGAGCTGCTCTGGCGGGCAATGGCCTGGCTTATTTACCAACGTGCTTGGTGTTTGATGAGTTACAAAACGGCACGCTGGTGGAGGTGTTGTCGGAACACGTTGGCAAAGAGGTGGGAATTTATGCGGTTTACCCGTATACCCGTAACCCAGCCAAACGAATTCAAGCGCTCATCGAACACATTCGCGAGTGCTATTTAGAGCGTAAGCACTGCTTTTGAGTGAAGCGCTAAGAGCGAAGTGATAAAGGCGAAGTACGAAATGCTAAGTACGAAATGCTAAGTACTCACACTTCGCACTTCTATTTCGCCCTTCCTACGGCCTAAACTTGTTTTGTACGCCGGTTAGGAAGTTGCGTAGGATCTGTTCTTTGCAGTCACGGTAGTGTTTGTGCTCTGGTTTGCGGAAAAATGCGCTCAGTTCGTGTTTACTCATTTCAAAGTCAACACTCTTCATGATTTCCAGTACGTCTTCGGCTTTGTAGTTCAGCGCGATGCGTAATTTCATGAAAATCATGTTGTTGGTGAGCTTTTCTTCTGGCTCAGGCTGTGGGCCGTCTTTTTTACCACGCTTAGTATTAATTAGACCATTTAAGAAAATGGCCAACTCGGTATCGCTGCAATCAACATAAGCGCTATCGTCTTCTTTTTTAAGCCAATTGCTTACTTGCTCGCGGGTTACCTGGTGTTCAGCAGCGGCGAAGATTTCAATCATGGTGGTGTCGTTGAAATCGAAGGTGTAGCGGATACGGCGTAAGATATCGTTATTGGTCACTCAAATGTCCTAATGTAATGCTAATTCATTACTGCTAAGTTTGTGGCCGCGTACTTTAACAGGTTTCTCGGTTGAGATCCTTTTTTCTCTGCAGCGCCACCTTGGATTTATTTCGCTTAGCCTGCTCGGCGTCTTGTTGTTGGGTATTTACTTGCTCAATGTGTTTTGGGTTAGTTATTGATGGCATGTTTTTGAACACGCGGCAGTTAACGATCGACCTCAAAAATATGTAAAATTTGTTCTTTTCGAATGTTAATTTATTTGCATATGTTGTCCATTCATTAATACTTTACACAGTCAGTTGTTGAGCATGGATGTTCATAATGAGAAAAAAACGCCGCTATCCATTAAGTATTCACATTACCACCCTCTTTTTTGCCCTTGTCATCGCGATGGGGGTCAGCCTCATTACCATTAGTTATCAGCATTCCCAGCAGTTGTTAGAGGGCACGGCCTATGAGTTGAGCAATGAGAATAGTCTTAAGTTACAAACCCTTTTTAAACAGCAAGTTGCGCCGGTATTGACCACCTTAGATTTTATGGCGATGAGCTCGTTTATTAAGCATCAATCGAGCCAAACCGAAAAAAAGGGCTGGCTTAAGTCTCTCCAGCTCATCTTTAGCCGCAATGAAAGCTTAGTGGCGCTCTATTATGGTTCGGAATCTGGCGGTTTTACCTTGTATCGTCCGCTGGCAGACGAAGCGATCGCAACGCAATTTAAAGCTCCAGATAATGCGGCGATGCTCTTTCGAGATACGGATATCGAAGGGCGAAATGAAACCGTTTTTTATGACGCCGACATGAAGGTGATGAATGCGAGCATCAAGTTCGATAACCGTTATGATCCTCGGCAGCGCCCTTGGTATCAAGAGGCAAAAGAGGGGGGCGAGATTAGCTTGACCCAGCCTTACCGTTTCTATTGGTTGCAGGACTCCGGAGTGACTTTTGTCCGTAAGTCTTTAAACAATCGTCATGTTGTTGCCGCCGATTTTTCATTGGCTGGGTTATCGGAGAATATTCAAGCGTTGGCCCATTCGCCACGCAGTAAACTGCTTCTATTTGATAGTAAGTTTCAGCCGCTTGCCAACTATCAAGTAGAGATCGACGCCGGTGTACAAACTCAAGATCTTCGTACCAGTATGGCTAACAGCGTCTTTAGCGGCGTATTAAATCAACAGTCACTCGCTGGAGCTTACCAATCTGAAAACGTCGATAATGTGGCGTGGTCGGTGACGCTGACCCCCGTCAGTTTAACCGATAAGGTTCAGCTCTATTTAGCCGAGGCTACGCCACAGGTTGACTTATTAGCCGACTTACTTTCGATGCGAGACAAGCAAGTTTATACCGCGCTGTTAATGCTGACGTTGTGTTCCTTGATCGTATGGATTATCGCAAAAAAAATCGCCGGGCCACTGGATAAGCTCAATAAGCAAACGGATCAAATTCGCCGATTTATTTTCACCAAGACTCGCTATTCCGGCAGCGTTATTCGCGAAGTCAACGACCTTACCCAGTCGGTAGAGTTGATGGAGCACACGTTGCACGACTTGATCACGCTGCTACAAGATACCGCTAGCAACCAAGAGTTTTCGGTGTTGGCTAAAAACATCGCTCAGCAGAGTTACATTGTGACCAAAGCTGAGACCATAGTGTTATCAACTTGGAACAGTAAAACAGAGCAGTTTGAGATCAGCGTTAATCACGCGATTATTCCGCTAAAAGTCGACATGAACACTTTACTGGAAAACTCGCCATTGCTGATGTCTCAGTTGCGAGTGGGTAAGGTGTGCCACCTTAGCCGAAACGACCCGATTCTTAAGCCTTACCTGCTGCACTTTTATAATTCAGATTTGTACTTTTTCCCGTTACGTAACCGCGAAGATCAACTCATCGGTGTACTGACGCTAGGTTATGAGCGTAAAGCGACCAAACTGCAGCGAGAGAAACACGATTTCTTGCGTGAACTACTCAACTTTGCCGCCATCGCGAAAGAAAACATTGATCAGATCCAGCAGCAAAAAGATATGCTTAATGCCTTTATCGAGTTGCTGGCATCCACCATTGATACCAAGTCCCCCTATACCGGAGGACACTGTCAACGGGTGCCTGCCCTCGCCGAAATGCTCACCCAAGCGGCGGTGGATGACATGGGGCGATATCGACACTTTAAAATGGACAGTAAGCAGTGGGAAGAGCTTCACCTTAGCGCTTGGCTGCATGATTGCGGCAAGATAGTGACACCTGAGTATGTGGTGGACAAAGCGACTAAACTAGAAACGAACTACGACCGGATCCATGAAATCCGTACCCGCTTCGAGCTGCTCAAACAAACCGCCCACACCGCGTATTGGCAGGCGATGGCAGAAGGAGCGGATGAACAACAAGAAAGGGCGAAACGAGACCAAGAGTTGCAGCAACTGGATGAAGACTTTGCGTTTATCGCCGAGTGTAATTTAGGCAGCGAATTCATGGATGATGAAAAATCACAAAGGTTACAAACCATCGCTAAGCGTCAATGGCAGCGAACTTTGGATGATCAATTAGGGATCTCTTGGGTAGAGAAAGCGCGCTGTGATGCGCCAACATCCTTGCCTGTGATGGAGTCGCTGTTGTCTGATAAGCCCGCACACAAAGTGCCGTGGTTACCCGGTTATAGCCCAAGCGAAAGCTGGCAAGAGGCGTTTAATTTAGTGCCAGGGGAATATCAGTATGACCGTGGTGAACTGCATAACTTAAGCGTTAAAGTGGGAACTTTAACCCCGGAAGAGCGCTTTGTGATTAACGATCATATTGTGCAGACCATTCATATGTTAGAAAAACTGCCTTATCCCGAGCATATGAAAAATGTGCCGCAAATTGCCGGCTCTCATCATGAGCGTATGGATGGCGAAGGTTACCCTCGAGGGCAAAAAGCGCAAGAGTTGCCATTGCAGGCGAGGGTGATGGCGATTGCAGATATCTTTGAAGCCTTAACGGCGAATGATAGGCCTTACAAGAAAGCGAAAAATCTCCAAGAGTCGTTGAATATTATGACTCATTTGGCCACTTCAGGGCACATCGATCCTGAGCTCTATCTACTGTTTCTCAATAAAGGTGTTTATCTTCAATACGCAGAGCAGTATTTAACCGAAAGGCAAAAAGTTGCTGTGGATGTGCAAGAGATTGTCGCGAAAGTTGAAGCGCATGTTTACCAGTTAAACACCGCCAAGCGCCATCACGCTTATGCTTGATGGCGTCGAAACTAAGGGGGTGGTGGCGTTAAAGTAAAGTGGTGCGCTTAGCTTGATATGATTACTGGTAGAAGAGAATAGCCAGCAACAAGTGCTACTCTTGTTCGCTGGCTTTGCTTTGCTGTGGTTCGTCGTGCGGGATCTTATAAAGCGGTTTATACCCCACTTTTTGCCCCCGTTTGGCAAAAATCAGCTTTATAAGCATACCTATGACCAACAAGGTGACAATAGCGCCAATAGCATAAACAATTGTGCTGCGGTCGATAGTAATGAAACTGATGTCACTGTAATACGCTGCGGCGACGGCGCCAGCTATGAGTGCGATAACAACCAGCAGACTAAAGTAGCCTGTTTTCTTTCCCATGATACGAGGTTTCCTTGTGACTTATTAAGCCGTCAAAACAAATGCCAAAGCTACTGAGCCTATTATGTTTATTATTAATATCGTAGTAAACCTCAGCAATCCTGAAGCAAAAATAGCTTATTGGCAATCAAATTCGCCGCTGTAAGAAACAAAGTAAGATCTAAGTCGAAGATACTACTCATATCGCCTTTTTATCGCACGTTCGATATCAACTCGCACCATTTAGGCACAAACAGCTTCTGCATCGCACAGTTTCATTATTTTGTTCTCTATTTCTTCAATCGTATGACGGTTAGTCGAGGCGCAAATATGCGCCGCTTGCTGACAAATCATACATTGACGAGCTGCCATATTGCTCGATTTTCTCGACACGGTTTTTCCGTGACGATTAATAATATCGATATTAAACAGTTGGCCTAATTTATGTTCGTGTTCGATTTGCATCATGGCTTTTTTAAGTAAGTTAGCCGACGGTGTGTCGACAACAAATAAGGCTTCAGAACCGATATTCAGATGCACAATTTGGCGGGTTTCTACTTCCCAGTTCAACTGCTTAATTTTGTGTTGTATTGCGTCGATAGCACTTTGAAAAATGACTTTCGTGTAAGCCTTTTTAGCCAGTGCAATCGGCATATGCAGGGTTAAGGTGAGGATCGGCAATTGATGGCGTTGTACTAAGTCGTGTTGGCGCTCGGTTCGTTGCTGTTTGCTGGTAAATACGTCGTGGAGTGAGGTTTCTGTGGTCATGTTAGTCCCTTAATCGTGATGAACGAGTGGTAGGACTAGGTTACGGGTATTTTTGGTTAACTAATGCGCGATTAAAAGCAAATATGCGTGGCGCTAGTGTTTTAAATGGCGTTAATGAATTTATCTGGTTGATTTTAATTTATGAGGAAGATGTCACAGGCTAACTATTGGTTTTGCGATCGAACTAACAGAAATATTTAAAAGAATTTATAGCCATTTAATTAAATTTATAAACGCCATTTAAGTTGTTTAATGGAAGAATTTTAAAGAGCCGTCTCACGAAGTCATGGTCAATTGCTGAGTAAACTTGCCCCTCCTTACTTAACATGGTTTCGAATAAATATGAATCAAGATCCAATTATATTTGAAGGCATTACTCTCATGGCATTAGGTATGGGGTTTGTTTTTTGTTTTTTATTTTTGCTAGTTGGAGCGATTCGTCTCTTAACGAGTATTTCTTCTCGCTTTGAACCACCTGCAGTTCCTACACCGGCGCCTGCAGCAGCTAAAAGCAACACTGACGACACATTAGTCGCCGCTATTTCTGCGGCACTTCATCATCATAAGAAAAAATTCAGTTAATTACTGGTAGGAATTCAGGGGATTATCAATGTCCAATAAATTAAAGCCTTTAGGCATCACGGATGTAGTTCTACGAGACGCGCATCAATCACTATTTGCAACCCGTCTACGTTTAGATGACATGTTACCTATCGCAGCTGAACTCGATAATATCGGCTACTGGTCTTTAGAGACTTGGGGTGGGGCGACATTTGATTCTTGTATTCGCTTCTTAGGCGAAGACCCTTGGCACCGTTTGCGTGAGCTGAAAAAAGCGATGCCAAATACCAAGCAGCAAATGCTGTTCCGCGGCCAAAATATTCTTGGTTACCGCCATTATGCTGATGATGTGGTTGATAAGTTTGTTGAGCGTGCGGTTGCTAACGGCATGGACGTATTCCGTGTATTCGATGCATTGAATGATGTTCGAAATATGCAGCAAGCGATCCAAGCGGTGAAAAAACAGGGTGGTCACGCGCAAGGTACCATTTGCTACACCACAAGCCCGGTTCACACCATGCAATCTTGGGTGGATGTGGCCGAGCAGCTTGTCGAAGCGGGTGTCAGCTCTATCGCGATTAAAGACATGGCAGGGGTTATGACGCCATACGAAGCGTTTGAGTTAGTGTCGACGCTCAAGAAGCAGCTTGATGTTGAGCTTCACCTGCACTGTCACTCGACGGCTGGCCTTGCTGATATGACCTTGATGAAAGCGATTGAAGCAGGTGTAGACCGCGTTGATACTGCGATTTCATCCATGAGCGGTACTTACGGTCACCCTTGTACAGAGTCCATCGTTGCTGCCCTTAAAGGCACCGAGCGTGATACCGGCCTAGACATTGAGAAGCTAGAAAGCATTGCGGCTTATTTCCGTGAAGTACGTAAGAAGTACCACGCTTTTGAAGGCCAACTAAAAGGCTCGGATTCGCGCATCTTAGTCGCGCAAGTTCCTGGTGGCATGCTAACTAACATGGAAAGCCAACTTAAGCAGCAAAATGCGCTGGATAAGATGGACGATGTGCTAAAAGAAATCCCACGTGTGCGTGAAGATCTTGGTTTCATTCCACTTGTAACGCCGACATCACAAATTGTTGGTACTCAAGCGGTAATTAACGTGATGATGGGTGAGCGTTACAAAACCATCACTAAAGAGACTGCCGGTGTACTTAAGGGTGAGTATGGACAAACGCCAGCGCCAATGGACGCAGAGCTGCAAGCGAAAGTGCTTGATGGCGGTGAAGCGATTACTTGTCGTCCTGCTGACTTAATTGAGCCAGAAATTGAAACCTTGACTCAAGATGTGGTTGCTCAGGCGAAAGACAAGGGGATTGAGCTTGCAGATAACACCATTGATGACGTGTTAACCGTTGCGCTGTTTGATCAGGTTGGTTGGAAGTTCCTAGAAAATCGTAATAACCCTGATGCGTTTGAACCAGTACCAGAAATTGCCGAAGAAGCGCCAACTGCGACTAAAGCGAAAGCCGATGACAACGCGGTTTACACCGTGAATGTGAACAACCAAAGTTATGTGGTTCAAATCAATGAAGGCGGCGACCCTGAAGTGCTTGCCTCTGCGCCTGCTGCTGCGCCAGCTTCGGCTCAAGCGCCAGTCGCGGCACCTTCTGGTGAAGCCGAAACGGTCGCCGCGCCATTAGCCGGTAATATTTGGAAGATCCAAACTAAGATCGGACAAGCGGTTAAAGAGGGCGAAGTTCTGCTTATTCTTGAAGCGATGAAGATGGAAACTGAGATCCGCGCGGCGCGTGATGGTGTGATTGAGCACTTTAGCGTATCGGAAGGGGATTCAGTACAAGTTGGTGATGCGCTAGTTGCACTGGCGTAAGGGAAGAAAATGGAAAATATTTTAGCCCTAATCCGAGACTTCGGTTTCCTTCACCTGCAGTTTGATCAAGCGATCATGATCTTTGTGGGTTTAGGCTTACTGTATCTCGCGATAGTTAAAAACTTCGAACCTCTGCTATTAGTACCGATTGGTTTGGGTGGCATCTTAGCTAACTTGCCCGATGCTAACTTGGCCGTTAGCGCGGTAGAAGCGGCGATTTACGCGGGTAAAGCGGAAGTGCTGCAGGCGTTTGCTGGTGTGCTAGGCATGGCAGACACGGCACCTGACGCGATTAAACATGCCCTAGAGATGGCTACGCCACAACAAAAAGTGACGTTGCAACTTCTTGCTGAGCAGTTTAAGTATAGCGATGGCATGCTTTACACTTTCTACAGTGTGGCAATTGCCTCTGGTGTGGGTCCGCTGGTTATCTTTATGGGTGTTGGCGCAATGACAGACTTCGGTCCGCTATTGGCAAACCCTAAAACCTTGCTACTTGGCGCCGCCGCTCAGTTCGGTATCTTTGCGACCGTTCTTGGCGCACTGGGCCTAAGTCAGCTTGGCTTGATGGACTTTAGTGTGGCTCAAGCGGCAGCAATCGGCATCATCGGTGGTGCAGACGGCCCAACGGCTATCTACGTTTCGAGCATGCTAGCGCCAGAGCTACTCGGTGCTATCGCAGTTGCAGCGTACTCGTACATGGCTTTGGTTCCTATGATCCAACCGCCGATTATGCGTGCACTGACAACAGAATCTGAACGCAAGATCACCATGACTCAACTGCGCAGCGTAAGCAAGATTGAGAAGGTGTGTTTTCCACTGATGCTGCTTGTGCTTATCGCGATGTTATTGCCTTCGGCAACGCCGCTACTGGGTATGTTCTGTTTCGGTAACCTAATGCGTGAGTGTGGTGTGGTAGAGCGTTTATCTGATACCGCGCAAAATGCATTGATTAACATCGTGACGATCTTCCTTGGTCTTTCTGTTGGCTCAAAACTGATGGCAGACAAGTTCCTACAACCTCAAACCTTAGGGATTTTGGCGCTGGGTATTGTGGCTTTCTGTGTGGGTACGGCAGCTGGCCTGCTCATGGCGAAAGCGATGAATAAGGTATGTAAAGACAAAGTTAACCCATTGTTGGGCTCCGCAGGTGTTTCGGCAGTTCCGATGGCGGCGCGTGTGACCAATAAAGTGGGATTAGAAGCCAATCCGCAGAACTTTTTGCTGATGCATGCTATGGGACCGAACGTTGCCGGTGTAATCGGTAGTGCCGTTGCAGCTGGTGTAATGATCAAATATGTGATCGGAGGCTAGTAAATCAATTTAAAGGAAGATCTTTCGATCTTCCTTTTTCTAATTTAGCAAGGCAGAATACTATTATTAAATATATCAATGAATGATAGTTAAAATTAAAGGATGATCGGGGACATGAATACCACCCCTATGCAATTAATGGAAAAGGTGAAAAAAGGGCTCTCTTTTAGGGAACGCGTTTTTATACTAATTTTTGCTTTAATGATACTCCAACTGGCCATTGTCGGTGGGAATTTCCACCGAGTTTTACTTGATACTTTAGAGCATCAAGTCGGTACTCGTGCGCTTATTCAGGCACAGGAAATAGCCAGTGACCCAGAGCTAATTCAAGAAGTAAGAATAAAGAATATTCCAGCGATTGAAAGGGTTATTGATAGGCTGCACAAGATATCGGATGCGAGCTTTATTGTGATT
>Ga0070725_10000892_pt1 | contig 18211 bp, 9 predicted proteins | sample tdDd002_FD_69781 | JGI IMG/M metagenome (GOLD analysis project Ga0070725, IMG submission 69781) | Marine sediment microbial communities from the Atlantic coast under amendment with organic carbon and nitrate - tdDd00.2 | ecosystem: Environmental > Aquatic > Marine > Coastal > Sediment | place... | reverse complement strand
ATTCGCTCATTGATCCTGTACCAACCTGCTTAACTGGCGTGGTGGTCCTACGAATATGGATAAGAAATGATTGACGTCAAAGCCTTATCCGTTTGGATAAGGCTTTTTTATTGTATAAGTACAACTTAAAATATGCTGCACAAGTAGAAATTTGCTCTGGTTGCGCAGACGTATTGAGTTAGAAGTTCAAGGAAATTTTAAATGTAGCTAGAAGGATAGTGGAAGGATTCTGGTATCTTATGCCTTATAGGGGTTAAAGAGGTGAAGTGCATGTCGTATAAACGAATCAAAAACCAAATAATTGAAGCAATTACAGGTGAACAAGGAATGCACTTAACAGATACTCTAGATAATGAACTGGAAGCACTGATCGATGAGGTAAAGTCCTTATCAACCTTTAGCCCAGTTTCTAGACAATCAACCTGCACTCATAACCTTTCTGAAGGACGAATCGAAGTAGATTCATTGGTGTTTGAGAGTAAAAGTTTGGCTAGATATATCGAAGGTGCAAATTCATGTATAATCATGGCTGCAACTTTAGGACCACGAATAGAAAGTAGAATGAACATATTACAGCTAACGGATATGTCAAAAGCATATTTATTTGATTTGGTATGTTTGCATTACTTAGAATACTGTTTGGACGAATGGGAGCGAACAATTCGTGACCAATTAGAAAAAGAGTCACTTCATGTATCTGGAAGATTTAGTCCAGGATATGGAGACTTGAAACTGGAGTTACAAAAACAAGTTCTAAAATATCTAGATGCACAAAAGAGGGTTGGAATTGAGCTCACTCAAAACAATCTTATGATTCCACAGAAGTCAGTTACAGCAATACTCGGTGTGAGTCCTAACCCTTTTAATAGGTCGTACAGTCGATGTGATGCTTGTTTAAAAAGAGATAATTGTAAAAGTAGAGGGGGGAAACACTGTGCGTTTCAGTGATGAGTTAAAAAAAGGACACTTGTATTTCGATGGATCAATGGGAAGTTTATTGATACAAAAAGGCATTAAAAGTGAAGGTGATCCATCGATATTAAACATTACAGAACCAAAAGCTATTCAAGATATCCATAAAGCTTATGCAGATTCTGGCTCAAATTATGTGACAACCAACACCTTTGGAGCCAATAAGTATAAGTTAGAAGGCAGTGGATTTACTGTTGATGAGATCATATCTGCTGGCGTAGGTATTGCTCGAGAAGCCGTACCTTCAAAAGGGGTTGCTCTTGACATAGGTCCTACAGGTAGATTGTTAAACCCTATGGGACAAATGACATTTGATGAAGCATATGATGTATTTAAAGAACAAGTTCTTGCTGGAGTTAAAGCGGGTGCAGATTTGGTTATTATTGAAACCATGTCTGATTTAATGGAAGCAAAAATTGCACTTTTAGCGGTTAAAGAAAACTCAGATTTGCCAGTCGTAGTAACTATGACCTTCCAAGAAAACGGACGTACATTAAGTGGGTCTCCGGCAGATGTTGTTGCATTTACCCTAGAGGCTAATGGTGCAGATGCAGTAGGCATTAACTGCTCCACAGGACCAGATAAAATGGTTCCTTTAGTGGAAGCCATGTACAAGGTGACCACTTTACCGATACTTGTTCAGCCTAACGCAGGCCTACCAAGACATATAGAAGGCAGTGTAGCTTATGACTTAAGTGTAGAAGACTATGTTCCACAAATGACCACACTCGCTGATGCAGGTGCTCAAATATTAGGTGGATGTTGTGGTACAACACCCGAGTATATTGGTGCTTTAAAATCGGCATTAATTGAACATACGCCAAAGCCTGTTCGCACGGAGCGTTTATCAGCTGTGTGTTCTTCAACTGCTATGGTCTACTTTGATACTTTCCCACTTACTATTGGAGAACGAATTAATCCAGCTGGTAAAGCCCTGTTAAAAAAAGCTTTCCAAGAAGGCCGAATTGATCTAGCTGTAAAAGAAGCATTTGACCAAGTTGAAGCAGGTGCAGATATAATTGATGTGAACGTTAGTGGACGCGGTGTGGATGAAACAGCAATTTACGAATCCTTAATAACGACCTTAAATGGAACCTTGTCAGCACCTCTTCAAATAGACAATACTAAAGCAAATGTGGTTGAACGTGCATGTAGAATTTATGCTGGTGTGCCGGTTATAAACTCTGTTAACGGCAAACAATCCTCAATGGATTCTATACTGCCCATTGCTCAAAAGTATGGAGCTATGTTGATTGGTCTTGCCCTAGATGGTGCCGGAATACCTGAAACAGTTGATGACAGGATAGAAGTTGTTAAGCACATTGTTGATGAAGCCAAGAAGTATAATATTCACCAGTCCAGATTTTTAATTGATTGTTTAACATTGTCAGCTGCTAGTAATAGAGAAGGATATAAAGTAACACTTGATAGTATGGATCATGTTAAAAATGTCATGGGATTAAAAACAACTTTAGGTGCAAGTAATGTCTCTTATGGACTGCCAAACCGTGATTTATTAAATGGTTCTTTCTTAAGTATGGCATTTGCTAAAGGTCTTGATGCACCAATCACGGACCCACTTCAAAATGAAGTTAAGAAGGCGATTGACATATTTGCCTACTTAGAAGGCAATGAAAAAGCTGGAAAAACTTACTTAGAGGTATACGGAAATGCGCAAACCACAACGGTAGCCTCTCTTAAATTTGAAGGTGATTTGAAAACAGCAATTCAAAAAGGCTTTAGAGCCGAAGCTATGGAAAAAACACGTCTTTACCTTGAAACTGAAAAAGCTCAGGAAATTGTAGACCAACACCTAATCCCTGCTTTGGAAGCTGTTGGTGAGGAATATGACAAAGGTAAGATCTATTTACCACAATTGCTCAGCTCCGCAGAAGCTGCTAAAGGGGCATTTGAGGTCGTAAAAATAGCAATTGAAAAAGATGCTGTAGAACTTGAAGAAAAACTTCCAGTTGTTTTAGCAACGGTTGAAGGTGATGTACATGACATTGGCAAAAACATAGTTGCAGTTATGCTTGAAAACTTTGGGTATGAGGTTGTTGACTTAGGAAAAAATGTGACAACAGAAGCCATTTTAGAAGGTGTAAAGTCAAGTGGTGCAAAACTTGTAGGTCTATCAGCTTTAATGACAACTACAGTTGAGTCTATGCAAAAGTCAATAGAAGCATTAAACAACCATTATCCAGATGTAGAAATAATGGTGGGGGGTGCAGTACTTAGCCAAGACTATGCTAATGAGATTGGTGCAAACGTCTATGGTAAAGATGCTAGAGAAGCTGTAAGAATTGCTGACAGACTATTAAAAAGCTAAAAATTAAATGTCGTAAATATAAAAAGTAGAAAATATGAGTTCAAATAATAAGTTTTGAATGAATAGAAATTAATAGGCCTTTAAATGAGTCTGGTGGGTATCACTAGGCTCATTTTTATGCAAACTTATGTATTATACAAGAAAGGGATAATATAGTATTTATTATCATATTAGAGCTTTCTATGATAAATTTGAACAATAGTTTATAGAAATTAAACATTTGTATTAAATTATTGTAAATTCATTTTAGGTCAAGAACGATATAATTAAAGGTGGTGATGTTAAATGAGTACAATTATAATTTTCAGTGTTTTTGCAATTATCAATTTCATAGCATTTATATTAATGGCACTGGATAAGTTCTATGCAGTAAAAGGGAAGTGGAGAATCAGCGAAGCTGCACTTGTTACAGTCAGCTTTGTTGGCGGGAGTCTCGGGACACTTTTAGGCATGATTGTGTGTAAACACAAAATAAACAAAGTTAAGTTTAGATATGGCGTACCAGTCATAGTATTTTTGCAGTTGGGTGGCTGCATGTGGCTCGCGTATAAAAATATCTTAAATCTATCTATTCAATTGATTCGTTAGGAGATGTAATTCATGAAGATTCGTACAAGGTTAACCTTATTCGCAGTAGTCATTGCTCTACTCATAGGTGGTGTTGGATTATATGGTGTTTCGGGTTTAAGATTTGTGAACGGCAGTATGGAAACAATCTATGAAACCAATTTAAGTAATATTCAAAGTTTATCTGGTGTTCGTGAAAACTACTTACGTATTCAAATAAGCCTGTTTAAACTTGCTACGAATCAAAGTGATGTGGTTAGAACAAGTATTATAAACAATGAACTACAACCTTCCATTCAATTTATTGATGAAGCATTGGCAATGTTCGGTGAGCAAGAACTCAATGAAACAGCAACAAATTTTCTTGAAATGCTCGTTGATAGACAAACAAGTTTAAAAACTAAGATCGATGGTTACTTAGAGTCCTTAAGTGAACAAAGAAACAGAGACCAGCTATTGGTCCAGTACAGCAGCATAGAATCAGCTATGCAAAGTGTTATGGTTATTTGTGATTCGCTTATTAAGGAAAATACAGATGCAGCAGCACTGGAGTATACTGACGCGATGAACAGTCAAAAAGCTATGGTAACAACAATGTTAACGGTTGTAGGTGTATCGGTTCTTGTCTGTGTCTTCTTTGCTAATATTATTGTAAAATCAGTTACAAAACCAATCAAGAACATGGAAACAGGTTTGGTTGCTATTGCAGACGGAGATTTAACAGTTGAGCTTCAAACTAATGATAAAACGGAAATGGGTGTGCTTTCTAGAAGTTTAAGTAAAGCAACACGTAGTCTACGTGATTTAATTGGTCAAGTGCATAATGCCTCAGAGTCAATTTCTGTTGCAGGTGACAAACTTAATGAAATGACAGAAAAAACAGGGGATTCATCCTCACAGGTTGCTAACTCAATTAATGAAATAGCAAAAGGTGCATCTGAGTTAGCTGAACATGCTGAAGAGATTATTAGACTTATGACTCATACTTCTGAACAAACACAAGAAGGTGGACGCCAGTTAGAAGTTACAACTGAAAATACCATTGCATCGAAAGATATAGCCATAGAGGGTCAAAAAACAATTGAAGAAGCTGTTGTTTTAATTGAAAAACTTTCTGTTGATATGGAAAAAGTATCTGCTTCAGTTACGAAACTTCAAGACCAATCGGCTTCTATTGGTAATATTATTACAACCATTGCATCTATATCAGACCAAACCAACTTACTTGCCTTAAATGCGAATATCGAAGCAGCTAGAGCGGGTGAACACGGAAGAGGGTTTGCTGTTGTAGCTGGAGAAGTGCGTGTCTTAGCTGAAGAAACAGGTAATGCTGCCAAGAGCATTACAGAAATTATTAAAGGCATTCAAAACGAAGTACAAGAGGTTACAGAAAATATTCAAGCTAATGTTCAAGAAGTTGAACGTACGGTAGGGGTTATGGAAGAAGGTAAAAAATCTCTTGAAAAAGTTGTAGAACAATCAACACAGGCATCTATCCAGTGTGAAGAATTAAATGTGGTCTTCGGTCAAATTGAACACAGTGCCTCACAGTCATCCAGTGCAGTTGAGTCGATTTCTGCTATAATTGAAGAGTCAGCAGCTTCTTCAGAGCAAGTTTCTGCCGCAGCACAGCAACAAGCGGCGACTGTTCAAGAAATTGCAGCTTACGTTATGCGACTAAATGAACTTAGTGAAAACCTAGATCAGGAGATCCAACTCTTCAAGATCTAGCTTGGAGGGTTTCATGGATGATAATCAAGGTCAGTTTGAAAGTTACGAAGGATTTGAAGAAGATCTGAATCAAAAGAAAAAGAGGAGACCTCTATTTGGGTGTGCAGTCCTTGTACTGATACTCTTTGTTAGTTTTGCAGCAGTTGCAAGCCTATGGTTGGTGGATGATACTTATGAATCCTCCTATGACCTAGTTGAGTATGCACCAGATTTGAGAATGGACTTAACACGTCTTTTTAAAAGTGAGAGTGATTGGCAGGATGGATTTGAACGGGTTGAAACCTTAACAACAGATCTTGAAAACATGAAAGTGTCTATGACTAAAAATAAGGACGCTTTTAATAAGGCACTCCGTCATCGAAGAAATTTGTTTGTTTTAATAGAAAAACTCGAAGTGTATCCAAGTTTATTATTTGATACACAACTGAGTAATAATAAAGCTTCAGACATGGTAACTCAAATTTCAACAAAAGAAGCAGAAGTGTATGAGCGCCTTTCATACTTCGATGAAGAGGTATTGAAAATATCTCTTACAGACCTTAAGCAATGGGCTGAGTTGCCTGAGTTTAAACCCTATGTTTCCGACATGGACTACTGGATCGAATACTATGATTATGGATTCAGTGCAGAACAGGAAGCATTGATAGCCAGTAGTGAAAGACTTGGTGAAGTACCTGAAGAGGTATTTGAGACGTATCATTATTTAACAGAAATACCCGAAGGTACTTTCGATTATTATGACTTATTGGATGAAGACCAAGACGTTAGAGCGGCTGCATATTTGACAGTTTATGAAAAGAATAACATTGGTGCTGAATTATTAGCATCTGCTCTTGAAGGCGAAGTACTTGCCAATAACTATTTGGCGAAATTATACGGATATGAAGATGCTTTTGAGATGGCATTAGAGTCTGATGGCATTGATTTACCAGAGTATGAAGCCTTTACTCGGGATCTAAAACAGGGATTGGTCTTACTACACCGGTGGAAGGGTATTGAAAAGAAGTTGATTGGACTTGAAAGTAGTGAACGTCTACACATTTATGACACAGCACTGCCATGGATTAATGATAAATATGTACTCGATGGGGGCATAAGTTATGAAGAGGCATCATTACTTACGGAAAATGCATTAAGTCCTCTTGGAGAGGTTTACATCTCTGTATACAAAGACTTACTAGAACGTAGTGTTATTGATATATTACCTAGAGATGATAAAGTAGATGGAGCATACACTTGGGGAACCTATGATACAGGTCCTTATGTTCTTTTAAACTACTTTGGAAACTTAGAAGATATGATGACCTTTGGTCATGAGATGGGTCATGCAGTACATCATGAACTTTCTAGGAAAAATCAAAGTTTTTCGGATTATAATGCCTCAGTTCTCATTGCTGAAATGGTTGCAACTACAAATGAAGCCCTTATGTTTGATTACATTTTTTCAAATCCACAGGTCTTTGCATCTGAAACACGAGAAGCATTGCTGATTAAATATGCCCAGTCAATTCAAGACACAATTTATATGCAACTTCTTGCATCAGAGTTTCAACGGGAAATTCATGAGGATGCTAAAAATGGTATTAACCTAGATGCAAACCACCTAAATGACAAGTGGTCAGACCTAGTACAAACATACTTTGGGCCAAGTTATGAAGTTACTGAAACGGATGGACTTGGCTGGACAGAAATGCAACACTTATACTGGGGCTTTTATGTCCATAAATATGCTATAGGATATACAGCTGGTATTTCTAATGCTCAGGCCATTTCGACAGACAGGGCTTTTGTAGATATGTATGTGCAAATGTTAAAAGATGGTGGTTCAAAAACGCCATCAGACCAGTTAGAAACATTCGGATATGGACCATCAGGGCTTGATGCAATTCCAGATATGTTAGATCGATTTGAATGGATTTTAGATGAAATTGAAGCATCGATTGAATAATACAGGTTAGACGTAAGATGTTTAACGTATGTAGAACAGATGTAATTATTAAAGACCTTGAGAATCATAATAGATTTTCAAGGTCTTATTTTATGCATGTAACTTGGTTATGATTTTGCGAATCCCTTTTTCTTAAGTTTACAAGTAGAACTTGGTATCACTGTTAGATATTTTCAAGTCCAAAATTTGATTAAATTGTATAACGACTAATCACATCAATAATACCATCATCTGAGATAACAACAGCAACACAATCGCTGAAATCGTCCATTTTGCTAATGGTTTCAACGTAACGAATGGCAGAGTTGTATCTCGCTCCACGTGCTGCATCCCCACGTGTTGTAGCCATGCCATCTAAAATTGCACCTATACCATGGCAGACGCCATCAAGATCCATTAAAATAGCGCCGTCAATGTTTATGACAGACCGTATAACATCATGGCTTACAAGTATGGGTTCTACTTGGAAACACTGGTTTTTTAGTCGTTTTGCTTCAGATGCAGCATTAGTACTAAAGACTAATAGGGTGCCTGTATTGTACTTAATAGCTTCCATAACCAGTAAGTATAAGTCACGAATTTTGGCATTGTCTAAGTCTTTAAATACTTGTTTTAGTTTATAAAAGAATGAGTCATATGCCACTTTTGCCTTAGGTAGAGAAATATGTTCATGGGATACACGCATTAACTTTTGATTGTCGTGTGACAACTCCCACGTGTAATAGTTTGTAAACTCAAGTTCGAATAAGTCTTCTCGCTCTAATTGATAGTTGCCTCTTTTTTGACCAAGACCGTAAATGGTTTCTGAATCGGAAATTAAACAGACATTTCCTTTAGAAAGCTCCAGTAGTTTTCGAACGTGCCTGTAATTGGATAAGGGGGTTCTTGAAGCAAAGGTCATTAGAATGTCGAGGTTGGGATGACCTCCCTCTTGATTTAATATTTCTTTTTTTGTGAATAATATTTTTCCCCGAATGGCTTTGCCTTCGTAGTTTAAAGACGAAATTTTATTAAGCTTGTCATAAGTGGTGTCCCAGAGTCCCGCATACCCCAATATCTTAAGGAGTTTTTTGCTTCCGCGATGTATGGTGGAAGCAAAATCGAGGGATTTTGAATAGTCCTCACGGCTAAACTGATGTAAAAACTTATTAATATCACGACCAAATTCATCACTGACAGCAGAGAGTAATGACCTTGGAGCAGATGGATTACGATTGCTTAACTGATAGTAATTGTTATAGGTATCCCTATCGATATCAACAAATGCCATGGTAAACCAGTCGCCTAAGTCAACTAAGTCAGTAACAAAGAATATCTTCTTCTTAAAATCAGGATTATTTATGACTGTTGATGCCATATCCTCATCAATTTTTTCAATGATATCTTCATCGCCACTTTTTAAGGCTTTTACAAGTTGAGATTCAACTGTATATACAAACTCTTTTATAGAAGGTTCGATTGCTGCATCCATAGGTTGCACATCGAGTTCTAGACGTTTTTTATTTACTCTCATGCGAATTACAGTTACGTTCGGGCTGAGATTTTTATCAAAGGTATTAAATACAGCCTTAGAATACAGGCGAAGGAGCCTTAAAAACTGCTTAAATACTGGAATTGTGATAGGTGCATTTTGATTGTTCATATTGGCCTCCAGATGCATTCTCCTTTTTGTATTATCTCATATTATACCCAAAGTAGGGTAACTTTCTTACATTAAAAAACAGCCTTTCGAAAGAGAAGGCTGTTTTCATTGCATAAAGCAAGAGAAACTTGCAAATCCAGATCTTGAGTGAGAGTGCACCCAGAAAAATATAAACTAGATTTGAGAGAGTAAGTTTACAAGTTACCAGGTATGAGACCTAGCCTTGCAAGTTCCTATATGATTGCATTTTGCATTTGAGGGTTAGTTTAGTGTTATTTTAATGCATAGAGTTTTAAGGGATAAGACTTAAGTGCCTTATAGTTCAAAGTGCTGCGCAATAACTTCAACAGCTTTGTCTCTATCTGTCGCATCAATTGTATAAGAGATACTGATTTCAGATGTTGTAACTTGATAAAAGTCGATGTCGTTGTCTGAAAATAGTTTAAATAAATCTGCTGCAACACCTGACTGGCTTACCATACCAATACCTACAACAGACAGCTTGATTACACTTGCGTCAATCAAGTAGTCAAGCGTAGGGTAGTCAGACTTTAAGTTCTGAACAATCTCTTTGACTTGGTGTTTTGCAGAGTCATAAGTAGAGAATGATACGTTTACAAAACTGTTATAAGGAGCAGTCTGACTGATCATATCTACAAAGACATTGTTAGCAGCCATACGTGCGAATATTTCTGTGATATTTTTGGACTCAAATGGTATGCGGTTCAGGGATACCATTAAGCAGTCTTCTTCTATTGTCAATCCTGTTACAACGCGCTTTTCCATCTCTGAATCTCGCTCCTTTATAAGTGTTCCTGGATATTCTCCTGTGCTTAGTGCTACGGTGAGTGGTACTTTAAATTTACTAGCAAGCTCCACAGCCCTTGTTTCAAGAACCTTTGCACCTAAACTTGCCATTTCTAGCATTTCGTCGTAACAAATGGTATCAAGTTTCTTCGCTTCTGGGAAGACTCGAGGGTCGATGGCATAAACACCATCTACATCTGTGTAAATTTCACAGGCACATTCCAGACTTGCTGCTAAACAAACAGCTGTCGTATCAGAACCACCACGGCCAAGCGTTGTGATTTCACCGTCTTCAGTGACACCTTGGAAACCTGCTATGATAACGATTTTGTTGTCATTTAAGGCGCCTGATATCTTTGCGTTGTCTACTTGACTAATACGTGCTCTGGTATGTGAACTGTCCGTTACGATACCTGCTTGTGGGCCCGTATATGAGACCGATTCATGACCAAGTGACTTTATCGCCATACTCAATAGAGCGATTGATACTTGTTCACCCGTTGAAAGAAGCATGTCCATATCTCGGTGACAAGGTTCAGGAGAAACTTCTTTTGCCATATCAACTAAAGCATTGGTTGTGTTGCCCATTGCCGATACAACCACAACCAGTGAATCGCCCTCGTTTTTTCTCTTAACTAGGCGCTCTGCAACACCTTTAATTTTTTCTATGCTACCGACGGAAGTACCGCCGTATTTAACGACATATAAATTATTCATGTGTACCTCCTTAAACGTCATTTCTCAAAATGTCTTCGTATGTTTCTCGCTTAACAACAAGTTGTGATGCACCATCTTTTACAAAGATGACAGCAGGCTTACGTAATCGGTTATAGTTGCTTGCCATTGAGTAGTTGTAAGCACCTGTACTTGCAATTGCAAGGATATCATCTCGTTCAGCTTTGGGTAACATAATTTCTTTGATTAGAATGTCACCAGACTCACAACATTTCCCTGCGACTGTATATTTTTCAGTAGGTTCAAGAGGCATTTTGTTGGCAAGTGAGGCTTCATAAATCGAATCGTATAAAGCGGTTCTCGGGTTGTCTGCCATACCACCATCTACAAATACAAACACACGCCCACCATAAGTTTCTTTAATACCGCCAACCTTGTAGAGTGTTGTTCCAGCATTACCTACAATAGCTCTACCAGGTTCGATAAGCAACTTAGGTATTGGGAATTTTAAGGACTTTGATTTTGTAAGAACAGTGTTAAATATCTGCTTCATCGTTCCACCTACGTCAAGCGGGGTATCCGCATCGGAGTAGTAAATGCCAAAGCCACCACCCAAATTAAGCTCTAGTGTTGTATACCCACATTCGGTTCTTGTCTTATCAAGAAAGTCCATCATGGTTTCAATTGCTTTTGTAAAGGACTCGGCTTCTAAGATTTGTGAACCAATATGGTAGTGGAAACCTTTTAAGTCTATATAGTAGGAATCAACGAGTCTATTTACTACTGTACAGATGTGTTCACTGTGAATAGAAATACCAAATTTAGAATCGTTGTTTGCAGTTTGAATATATTCGTGTGTATGTGCTTCAATACCGGGATTTAACCTTATAAGAACTTCAACTGACTTATCTAGTTCTGAACATAGGTACTCAAGCATTTCAATTTCTGTTTCGTTATCTATTACGATTCTACGTACGCCGTAGTTTAAGGCCATTATCATTTCATCAACAGTTTTATTGTTACCGTGGAAGTAAATTTTTTCAGCTGGAAACTCAGCTTTCATTGCTGTGTATAGTTCACCACCAGATACTACATCAAGAGATAATTCTTCTGCTTCAATGAGTCTGCACATGGCTTTTGTCAAGAAGGCTTTAGATGCATAGATCACTTCTGTTTGCACTCGTGGATGGCTAAATGTTGACTTGTACGTTCTACAGCTGTCTTCAATAGTTGCTTGATCCATGACATAAAGAGGTGTTCCGTACTTTCTAGCCAGTGTGACTGCATCGCAGCCGCCGATTTCCAGATTCCCCATGTCATTGACGCGCATTGTTCCTAGTCGTCTCATAATTTCCTCCAATCGTCATAATATGACGAGATTATTGTCAAATGTGTGCGTCGGGGATGATTTAAATCCTAGCTGCTAATTTGAGATATTTTACCAATTACCCCAATAAAAAAACAGACAGGCGTAAAAGGGCCAGTCTGCTGTAAGCATGCTAATAAAAACCTTTTACCCCGTGTGAGACAGCACTCCCGATATTCGCTGGGTACGCGAATATTAGACAGTACCATGCTTGTTTAGCATAGTCCCAACGTATTTTAAAAATACGCTTCGGCGGTGGCCCCTTTCCCAAGGGTACTCATGACGACCGCGGCCTCTGTGTCACACTACTCGTGGTTCGAAAACTCGAACAAAATTTCTTAAATTTAGTTCATTATACACATAAGTGATATGGGTGTAAAGCAAAGTTTATAAAAATTATGCGATAATTCAAATGCTTTTGATTAAAAAAACAATTTGAAATGTATTTCTACATATAAGCTATGAAAGTCGTTTTAATTCGAAATACAAATTATAATTTATAGGACTTGAAATTCATTAAGATTGTTTGTCAGTAACTTTTAAGAAGCGGTTTAACACAATCAAAGAGATGCCAACACCTAAAAACATAGTTGAGATTGAGAATGCATCAGCTATATATCCTAATATAGGAGCAAAAATAATAAGTAAAAGTGCTCGTATTTGACTTTCAACTGATAAAACTGTAGCCCGTTGATTTTTAGACATATAATCACTACATACATCCACAAAAACTGGACGTCTTGTATCTTTCATAATATAGATCATGAAAAATATGAAAATAGATAGCCACATGTAATTGCTGGATACCGTAAAGGATAAAAGCAAGATTAAAAGTGCCATTGCATCAAACGACCTATAAAAAATAGGCATAGACTGATACTTGTGAGTGATTTTATGTACATTTCGCGATGCCAAAGAACTGAAAATGTAAAACACACCATAAAGAAGACCTAAGTATATTTTTAGCTTTTGATCGTCAGAGAAGTCCATAAATAAACGTGTACTTGCCCCTATGAGCATTAGACTCATAATAGGTTGAATATAATCCTTAATAGCCTTAAAAGCACCATCGTAAGCAGCGGAGCTTAAGAGTATTTTTCTCAGTACCAAGTTTTTCTTAATTTCTTTAAGCTGTTCTATACTCGCCTGGATAAATGCTTTCATAGTTTTGTCCGTATCTTGTTTTTCGTCTAAATAAGCTGGATAAGATGCAATAAGTAAAAAATCAACCAGATACGGGATAATACAGACTATAAACAACCACTTCAGTGCTGGTAAGTTAAAAACTAAAACGATAGAAACAAATGCTGAAATAGAAGATCCTAATAAGGAGAATGAACGGGTACGGCCATAAACGAAGGCCTTATGTTCATACCACCCTTTATGTTCTAAATATCCTAGAATGATTGCTTTATGTGTCCCTGACCTAAATGCTTCACCTAAGCCATAAAAAATCATCCCGATGGTCATAATACCAAAACCACTTCCAACGAAGAAGAAAAGGAATGAGACTATGTAAAATGCAAAACACATTAATAGTTCTTTTTTCTTTCCATAATGGTCAGCAATGATACCGCTGGGTACTTCAAATACATAAGTGATAGCTTCCCTGATGGCGTATAAAATTCCAATTTGGAATAAGTTAAGCCCCATGGTCAACATATAGACAAGAAGATAAGGTTCAAAGAATTTCAAGTTTTTAAAAAAGCCGTAAAAGCAAAATTTCCATATTTGCCTGTCTTTTTTTATTGTATTGTGTAGTGTCATAATAACCTCCGGATACAGTATATCAAAATTCGATATCGAAATCCAATATTAAAAAAGACCGAGAAAACTCGGTCTTAATTTGACATGAAGTGTGTTTATCTTGGTAACTTTGGTTGTTGGTGGGGCAGTGTGATGATAAACTTAGTACCTTGTTCGCTTGTAGAAGCGACTTGAATGGAACCATGGTGTAAGTCTTGCACAATTTCTTTCGAAATACTCAGTCCTAACCCTGTGCCAAAACCATCTGGTTTGGTGGTGTAGTGGCTATCAAATAATTGATTTTCTATATCTGGTGAAAGGTTTATACCATCGTCTTCAATGGTACAGTAAACATAATTGTCGTCTGAGCTTGTATTAATTTTTATTGTGCCCATCTTATTGTCGTGTTTTTTCTCAATTGAATTTGAAGCATTCAAAATTAAGTTTAAAATCACTTGGCTAAGTTTACTACCAATAGCTTCGATGTTTGGGAGGGGATCTAGGTTGACCTTAATGTTTGCAGTGTATTTTATTTCATTACTTGCAATTGTAAGCACTTTATCAATGGTTTCGTTTAAATCAACCATCATAAACTCGTCGGACTTGGTGCCCCAAGAGTAAGTGCGTAGGCCAGTTACAATAGTTTTTATACGTTGAAGCCCATCTTCAAAGTCAGATAAAATCTCATAAATGTCAGACTTTAAATATTCAAATGATTCATTGTCCTTAACTTGTATAAGTTCATACATTTGCTTAAGTTCGGTTTTAAGAATATCGGAGCTAGAAATCATGTAGCTTAGAGGATTATTTATTTCATGAGCGATGCCAGCTGACAAATGACCAAGCTCAGCTAAGCGTTCTTGATCAAGTATAATATTCTTTAATCTCTTGACCGATCGAACCTGTTCGTATTCATTGGTAAAGTCCATGAATATGTAAATGAATAAATCATCTTGTAGTTTTGCAATTTCATCTTTAAAAATTGTAACCCTGACACGTCTTTCTTCTTCATTTGATAATTGAATACTTCCAGTTGAGGTCCACATATCAACTTTCGAACGATTTGGAGGTTCAATTTCATTGTCTAAATGGTCGTAATAACTGAGGGTGATGTCATCGATGTTTTCCACGGTCTTTAGTTGGTCTATTTCAAGGCATGCTTTACTTCTGTACCAAATTTCACCGTTTTTTCGGCACATAAACACCAGGGCTGGACCATTGTCAATTACGCTTAATAAGCTGTCAGAGCGCTCCTGTGCAAGGAGTTGATCAGTTATGTCTTTCATGATTGTAATGACAAAATCAATATCACCGGAACTAGAACGAACTATTTCATTGTTACATTCACAGACATGGCTGATGCCTCTAGAATCCGTCACGTTCAAAGTCAGTTTTGATTCGTGTCCATTTAGCGTCATGTCCACAAACTGTCTCCACTGTTTAAAATCAGACGTGTGTACAAAGGTGTCAAAAATAGATTTTTCGACAACTTCATGAGCTGAAAAACCAAGAATATCTTCAGCAATCTGATTCCATTCAAGGACCTTATAGTCTTTGTTCCAAGTAATAATCATTACGGGGGCATTAATGAATATTTTTTCGTACCCTTGACGCATTCTCATAAGTTTAAGACCAATGTCTAAGTCCTCAGTAATATCTTCAATTAGACAGCGAATAAAAGTTTGAGAAGTATTTTTATCTTTATCAGTATATAAGTTATAAATGACGTAACGTATGGTGCCATCCAGTCTACGAATGGTTCCTGACTTTTCAATAATGTCTTCTTCTAATTGTGAATGAACGATTATATCATCTTCTTTCGCGTCAGTAATAAAGCTATTGATACTTTCGCCAAGAACATCTGACCTATTTTCACCAATAATAGCATTAAAGTTCATGGTAGAGTCAACAATAAATCCGTCATTATCAAGTAGGGCTGTACCAATATTTTTGTTATGGGTTAAACTATCTTCATTAAGTACTTGGAGTGGTTTAAGATCAACATTTAATTGAGCTATAACCAGCTGCTGAGGATCATAGTTTTCTATATAAGCTTGAGTTGTTGCTGTATCAATGGGTTTTGAAAAATAATAGCCCTGAACATATCGACAATTTCTACTTCGTACTATTCGAAGCTGATCAATATTTTCAACACCTTCAACAATGACATTTAATCCAATTTTATGTGACATGGAAATCATACCTGTAATAACAGAGGTGTCATCGACGTTTTCGTGGATATCACGGGTAAAATCATGATCTATTTTTGATATGGAAATAGGCATTCTCTTTAGCCTTTGGATGGATGAAAATCCTGTTCCAAAGTCATCAAGAGCAAAAATTATTCCAAGCGCATGTAGGTCATAAATAGTCTGGTCAATGGTCGGATTACTAATTGAGGACACGCTTTCAGTGATCTCTAATATAAGGTCTGAAGGGGCGCAATGGGTGTCTATAAGTATTTGTTTAAGAGATTCAACAAACTTACCATCTTCAAGCTGAAGCAGGGAAACATTCACATTAACTTTTATGTTTTTACGAATTTTTTTCCAAGACACAACAGCAATACAGGAGTCTCTGAGAATTTGTAGACCCAAGTCATAAATCAGATTATTTTTCTCAGCAAGTTCAATAAACTCAACTGGAGAAACTTTTGCCCCATTATATTCCCACCTTGAGAGGGCCTCAAATGAGAAGAGTTCACCACTGAATAGATCAACAATAGGTTGAAAGTAAACCTCAAACTCATTGTTGTGCACAGCATTTTCTACGGCTTTTAACATATCGTATGACTTAATTTGGTCCTCTTCAATGGTTCTGCTAAATATAATGTAATTACTTATAATAGAGCTATTTGCAGCTGTTAAAGCGGATTCTGCTTCAAAAGTTAACCGATCAATGGTTGTTGTTTCAGTTTCAGTGCCACTTGAAAGGCCAATAAAAACAGTTGGACTGAGTTGAATGGTGTTTATTTCATAAGGCACTGAGAAACTATTTAAGATATCTTGGCCTAGGCTGTCTTTAGTTGTGTTTGGGCCAAGTTCTAAGATGAGTGCAAAGGTATTTTCTGAATACCTAAAAATATTATTTCTATTTACAAGTTCAGATAGATTTTCTAAAGTCTGACGAAGAAGTTGAAGAACAAAGTCTGTACCAAACCTTAGTTCTATGTTCTTTAAATCCTTTATCTGTGCCAAGACAATCACTGAATTGTAAGTCACACCTACATGTTCAAGTATGGAGTTCCTATTTTTTATCCCAAGCTCAGGATCTATAAATGCCAACTCATAAATCTTATTGTCAATGAGTTTACTCTCCGTTAAATCATATGAAATTGAGGCGTAGGCGTATTCGGGATGGTCTTCAGGTATTATAAAGATATTCTGGTGAATAGGGATCAGATCACCTGATACAGTCCGGTTCCAAATCTCACCTGACCACTGACCTTTAGTATGAATTGAATGCCACATGACCTTGTAGAAATTAGCATCGTGGATACCTGATTTTAAGACGTTTACGCGACGACCGAGGACTTCTTGACCATATCCGTATAGATCTTCAAATGACTGATTAATCCATTTAATATGTCCCAATTTGTCTGTTATAAACATGGCTTCATGTGCATTTAAAAAAATGGTTTCAAATAAAGAAACTTTATCTTTGTTGGTCATGGATTCTGTTAAATCTCTTACAACCATTAAATGTTGTGTAAGGCCAAACATTTCGAAATTATGGAGACTTATTTCTGCAGTAATTATATTTTGTTTTCCTGTAATAAGGGGATACTCAAGGCGAGCAGGATTATCCAAATCTAAACTCCCAAAGACTAGAGGGTCAGAAAAAATGTTTTTAATTGCAAACCCCTTAAGTTCTTTTCCTTGAAACTCTAAGAGACTTGTAACCGCATCATTGGCAAGCTCAATAATCCACTCATTGTTCTCTTGTTTAAAGAGTATGATCGGGTCTGTTGCTGACATAAACATATCAAAGAAAGAATCTTTTTGCTCATTAAGCAGTTTAAGTTTGTTTTTTATATTTATTTCAATGGATTCGAAGCAAATCCTTAGAAATGCAAAGAAGATCAATAGTTGACTTAGAATAATAGTTAGGGATACATCCATAGGAATAATAAATATTAAATCAGAAAGAAACAAACTACTTATAGTCAAAACGTTTATTGTGTAAGACTTTGTTCTTTCACTTAAATGTGCATGTTTGGTATGGAAAACCACGGTAAATAATAAGAAATTTATCAGTAATGTTAATGGACTATATAATTTGGTTTCCATGAGTAGAAATACATGTTCATTAGATGACGAAATGATTGTTAAAAATAGAATGATTAAGACTAGGTCAATCAGAGATGAAACGAGCACTGCTAGGTTTTTGTTTTTTAAGTACGTTCCTAGAATCATGGCTTTTAAAATT
>Ga0070725_10000885_pt1 | contig 18289 bp, 8 predicted proteins | sample tdDd002_FD_69781 | JGI IMG/M metagenome (GOLD analysis project Ga0070725, IMG submission 69781) | Marine sediment microbial communities from the Atlantic coast under amendment with organic carbon and nitrate - tdDd00.2 | ecosystem: Environmental > Aquatic > Marine > Coastal > Sediment | place... | reverse complement strand
GATCACTTTAAACAGGTCAATGATAAGTTTGGCCATAAGGTGGGTGACAAGGTATTGATCGAGATGGGTCAGATCTTGGCACTGAATGTGCGTAAGAATGATCTGCTGGGTCGGTGGGGCGGCGAAGAGTTTCTGCTCATCTGTCCAGAAACGTCCATCGATGGTGCGATAAAGCTGGCAGAAAAAATACGCAAAATCATTGAAAAGACGGATTTCTCGGAGGTAGGAAGTGTGACCGCGAGTTTCGGTGTCACCGTCTCAATAAAAGATGACGGCGACGAAGATATGTTTATTCGGGCTGATAATGCCTTGTATACGGCTAAGCGCGATGGCCGTAACTGTGTCGTCCAATTGACTTAATTGAGACGCCAGACGGGTTAAAACCACAGAATCGTTGCCAGATATTATCTTTATTATTTCACAATAGTCGGTCTGTTATCGCCTTAAAACTCTTGTTCCACTCTCGATAGTCCAGCACTATCGGCGTGTTCTGTCCCTTGTGCTCGAGCACCAAAGAGGGAAATCCTTGAATCGGCAGCTGACGCACACCGACCATCTCATCCATCAAGCGTTGATTTAGCTTTTCATCCAGCATCTGCTCAGTAAATATGCCGGCATCGAGCCCGACAGAGTCTGCAATCTCAACTAAGGTTTTCAAATCCGATGGGTTTTTAGCCCCAAGATAATAGGCATGTTGAATTCCCTGAATCATGGCTTGCTCCAGGCCCGCTTCTCTGGCAATGAGGGCTGCGCGACAGGCCGGATAGGTCGAACGTCTGGGTTGGCACAATGTCCAAAAATCGTAGTTAAATCGAGTGCCTAGCTGGGCGTTTATCTTATGCCAGGTTTGTTCGAGAAAACGCTGCATATCCTCAGCCATGGGCTCATCAGAATCCGGTGCCAGTCCGCCGAGTCGATACTCAACCTTTATTCCACTTTTTTCTAACTCTGTTTGGAGTTTGAGCCAAGTCGGGGCGTAGCCCCAACACCAACTGCACATGGGGTCGTACACATAATATAAGGTGGCTTCTTTGGTCATAGCTTGCGTTATGCCTGCTGTGGAGTACAAATCTAGGGGGTAAGATTATTCCAAATGTAAGTTGTTTCCCAGTGGTTTTGCATACTTACTTTATAAAGTAATTTCCAATCAGTTTGTGTAATAAGATATTTCTGCAAAAGAGGAAAATCATTTCTTATTTGGCTTATTAGTCTGATTAAGAGAAGGGGGTACACTTATTATTCACTAAAATGGCAAAGGCAAGGCTGGCAATGTGTTTACCACTATTTATTGGCCATAACTTGTCATAAATACATACCAGTAATAAGTACATCTTAAGTTCGAGGTAACTATGGAACGCAAAAGAGTAAGAGTGGATTTTTTTCATGACGTCGTCTGTAGTTGGTGCTACGTCTTATCGCCTCGACTACGAATTTTGACCGAGGAGCTAAATCTGGATGTTTATCATCACAGCTTCGCGTTATCCGCGACCGAGGTACATATGGTGCAAGTATTCGGCTCAAAAGCCAATGCCAAGAAGGTGATTTTGGGTCATTGGCAAGAGTGTGTCAAAGTCGAAGATCGAAAGCGAATCAATGTAGAAGGAATGCGTCAACAAAGCTTCGATTACCCATTTTCTATGCCTGGATTACTCGGGTGTAAGGCCGCAGAGAAACAAGCGGGTCAGCAGGGGCATTGGGACTATTTCGATGCGGTGCAAGGTACCCACCTCACCGATAACAGAAATATTGGTGATAGTGAAGTGCTTGTCGATTTGGCTCATGAGCTGGGGTTAGATAGAGCGCGTTTTAAGTTAGATTTAAACTCATCAGCACTACGGGAAGAGGTAGAGCAAGATCGGCTACTGGCAAAGGATTATGGCATTAATGGTGTGCCTTGTTTGGTGATCAATCAAGGTTGGGTGATATCCGGCGCTCAACCATTAGATACGTTGCGTCATCAGTTGCAACAAATACATCTTGGGATAAACGCCGAACACTTTGCTTAAGTCGGCTTCACAGTCATTAAACTCTGGTTTCACAGTTAGCGCTTAAATCTGGCTCCACAAACGCCTCGCCAGGCCCGAAGAACGTTGAGTGGCTTGTAAGCTGGCATGTTCAAAAACCGCTTGTGAGCCCAGGCAGGTAAAGTGCTGCTTTGCGCGGGTTATGGCAGTATAAACCAGCTCCTTGGTCAATAACTGTTTTTGGGCAGGGCTAGGCCAGATGGGCAGCACGAGCGCCACATTGGCAAATTCACTGCCCTGACTCTTATGTACCGTCATGGCAAAACAGGTATCGTGGCTTGGAAGGCGGGCGGGTAGCACCTTTAAGATACTGCCATCGGCTTGAATAAAATGAGCCATCAGCCTTGGGGCGTGCGTCGAGGCATTGCCATCCTCGACTGAGCTTTGATATGAGCTGTGATATGAGCCTTGAGATGACATGTCGGGCAGAATTAGGCCAATATCGCCGTTAAACAGACCCAGATTATAGTCGTTACTCTGAATTATAACGGGGCGGCCCAGATAAAACTCGGTGTCGGCAGTGATAAGTTTGGCCTGTTTCAGCGCGGTGGTCACGCCTTGATTGATGCCATCGACGCCATATTCACCCGCGCGCATGGCGCACAAGACTCGAAACTCGTTATAACAATCGATGATCTCTGAGGCATCCTTGCTATCTTTCGCCATCTCAAGATAGTGCCGGTAATGACTCACCGCCTGAGTCAGTAATTCATCGAGCCCCGAATTACCTGCATTGGTTTTAAGATGTTCAATCCACTGCAGCTCATCATATCCGGTTTGCCAGACCTGCATAATGCGGTTTTTGTCCGAGTTATTGACCGCGCCAGCAAGCTGTCCTATGCCAGCATCTCCCTTAAATCTGTGGCTGTGCATCAACATACACAGGCTATCGCCTATCTTAGGTAACGGACTGACAAAGGGACTCAGATCAAAGCCTGATAAGTTAGATAAGTACTCGGAATAGTCGCTAGAATATCGCATCTGCCATTTGGCATCACTGGCATTGGTTCTGGTATTTTTCTGTTTTAATCCCGCACAGATATCTGCTAATACGGCGCCGGCTTCAACCGAGGCTAACTGATCTTGATCGCCCAAAAGAATGAGTCTCGCATGCTCCGGGAGCGCCGAGAGCAGCTTGTGCATCATGGGTAGATCGACCATAGAGGCTTCATCGACGACTAACAGATCCAGCCTGAGGGGGTTATCTTTGTGGTGCCTGAATTTGGGGGAGTTCGGGATCACACCAAGCAAACGGTGCAGGGTTGAAGCCTCCTCCGGCACCCGAATCAAGCTGGATAGATCAATCTTGTCGGCAAACGGTGCCAGCTCCTGTTTAAGGCGTAGCTTGGAGGCCTTGATTGACTCGCTTAAGCGCGCCGCAGCCTTACCCGTCGGTGCCACTAAGCGTATGGTCATATCTGCATGCTGGGTCAGTAAAAACAATAGCTTAGTCACGGTGGTAGTTTTACCTGTGCCAGGGCCTCCGGTTATCACCGCCAAGCGTTTGGTAAAAGCCGTCGCCGTCGAGATTTTTTGCCAGTCAAAGTCAGTGACGCCCATGTCATCGCTTTGGGGAAACAGCATGTCTAATGTACTGCTGATGGCACTTGTGTTAGCACTTATATTTGTACTGCTGTTGGTATTGAGCTGGGCTGGCAGCTCACTCACTTCAGCATCGGCTAACTGGGTGAGGTAACTTGCGACTTGAGTCTCGAACTGATGATAGCGCTGCAGGTACAGATCGCCACTGTCTAAAATGATGGGTGTTGAAGGTGAGTTGGCCTGCTCCAACTCCGGTGAGCTAATTGCGTTGAATTGCGCTAACAGCGCAATGATCTCACTGTGACTGCATAATATCTGACAATTTGAAATTGGCTCCTGCATCGGATTATCGAGCCTAATCTGATGGATAGGCAGACAGGTGTGCTGCTGAGAAAGCTGTCGACTCAATAGGGCACAGATAAGCAGGAAGAGTTCACTATATGCCTGTTCACCCTGTTCGTTAACGAGATCTATGCCTGACTTAGCTTTGTGCAAGTCAACCTTATGTAGCTGAGCCATCTCGAGTGCGAAGTGTCTGTCCAGTGGCGTAATTAATCGCTCAGACTCCCAGAGCTTAAGCAAGGCTGTGATTGGCTGTGTTGACTGGATCATCGCTTGAGCTCCGTCTGTTCTATTTGCGTTGCTTGTGTTGTTTGGGCTGATTGAACATCTGATCCAGTTTGCTCATCGTCGAAAAGAGCATCGATTGACTCGATAAGCGCCTTAGGCGGCTTATCATAGAAAACCCCGGACATAGGGGCACCGACGGACATACCTCGCAAGAAGAGGTAATAACTGCCACCAATATGCAGGTCGTAATTGTAATCAGGCATTCTCAGGCTTAAATATCTGTGTAGCGCAAGGGTATAGATGATGTACTGCAGATCGTATCTGTGGCTGCGGATCGCGCTGCCCATGGCATCGAGCCCATAATGAGTGAAATCATCACCCAGGTGGTTAGACTTATAATCGGCGATATAAAATTGTCCTTGATGCTCGAAGGTTAAATCGATAAAACCTTTAAGCATGCCTTTGAGCGACTCAAAGTTAAGCCCCGCGCTGTAGCCATACTCTTGGAGTAACGCATTGAGTTTATCGGCCTTTAACGACGCGATTGGCAGGTAGAACTCCATCTCCACCAGTTTCTGGTTATTGGTTAACTGACCAAGCTTGAGCGAGCCGTCAGCCATGAGGGGCGTATCGAGCAGATCCAGATACCAGCGTGTCAGCACGTCAAGCCAGCTTTCATCTATGCCATATCTCTCCATGGCGATAGGTAACTGCTCGGAGAGTCCATTTTCGGCCTGTGTAAAGTCAATCAACTCCAGCACTAAGTGCATAAAGCTACCGGCATTGGCGCCGCGCTCGAAGGTGAAGCGAGACGGCACAGGATCCAGCTCATCTTTGATCTCTTCGAGTTCAGGAAAGGCTTCATCATCCGCTCCCGGTAGCACCCGCTCATGAGGCAAGTCTTTTACCAAACCAGAATAACTGCCGACGCGCCATGGGGTGTAGAGTCGACGTTTAAGCACTTTAGGTGCCAATAACTCTCGTTCATCCGCGCGCTTTTCTAGAACAAGGGATGAGACATCATCCGCCATCTCACAGACACTAATGGCCTCACTCATCAGGCGGTTTGCAGATGTTTCGATAAGCGAAAACTCGCAGGCTTTATCTTCTATACCCAGCAGATAGCCGATGCCGGTTTCATGGAGCTGACTGGTGATCCCCGCCTTCTTGGTGAAGCGGCTGTGGTTGGCGATATAGAGGTAGCACTGGTACACGGGACGAGTCATGGCCACATACAGTAGGCGCAGATCCTCGGCGAGGTTTTCCCGCTTATGGCGCTCCCAGCCTTCATCGCTCTGCTCTATATCCCACACCAGCTTGTTATTCTCATGGTAGAGCATAGGCGCAGGTTTACGGCGGTTATCCCGGGCTAAACTGACGAAGGGGATAAAACAGACCGGATACTCGAGCCCCTTACTCTTATGTATGGTGACAATCTGGACCAGGTTTTGCTCACTTTCGAGCCTCAGCTGTGCCTCTTCATTGGCATGATTCTCGATAAGGGCTTGCTCGTACCAGTTGACCAGTGCGCTGATCCCATCGAGCTCGGTGGCCTTTTGCTGTAGCAGCTCGGCAAGGTGCCTGAAATCGGTTAAGCGGCGCTCACCATCTTCGCTTTGAAGCAGGCGTTCAATCAGCTTAGTTTCGTTGGCCAAATTCAAGAGTGCAGGCATGACCCCGCGTCTGAGCCAGTTATGATGCAGGCCATCAAATTGCTCCAGCAGGGTTTGTCTTACCATCTCATCTTGGTTAAAGCCGTGAATCGACAGGGCGTTATAACCGAGCAGAGAGGTCGCTAGGGCCGAACGCAGTGCGCGCTCATCTTTGGGCGTGGCGAGCGCGTGCAGTACCAGCGCCATTTCGCGGGCTTCCAGGGTATTAAATACACTGTCTCGGCTCAGGAAAACAGAGCCGATTTCACGACTACGAAGCGAGACTTGTATTACTGCGGCTTCATTTCGGTCACGAACCAGTACCGCAATATCTTTGGCTTTGAGTGGCTTGCCACTTATCGTACACTCGCCATCTTGCGACTCGGTGAGCAGGCGTGCGATCTCGCTGGCTGCATCTTCAGCTAAACGCTTTCTGGCGGTGGTTTTATTGAGGCCTTTCTCGGGATCTTCGCTAAGTAGTTTAATTTTCAAGGCCGACGTAGCGCTAGATTTTTCGAGTAAGACTTTTTTGTCGGCAAAGGGGGAGGGCTGCACCGATTCAAATGGGATAGCCTCGCTGATAAAGGCATCATCACGATTTTCAAACAGGGCATTGACCGCCAAAATCATGTTACGGCTGGAGCGGTAGTTAGTATCGAGATTATAGTGCTCGGATGTTTGCTCGCGCGCCTGAATATAGGTATGGATATCGGCGCCCCTGAAGGCATAGATCGCCTGCTTCGGGTCGCCAATCATCAACAGACTCAAGTTGGTTGATGACTTTCCAGAAGCCCCCTCATTAACAGAGTTTACCGCATCGATAGCGGGCTCTTGATAGATCCGGTTGAAAATAGCAAATTGCAGCGGATCGGTATCCTGGAACTCATCAATAAGGGCCACAGGAAAGCGTCGGGCAATGGTGTTGGCCAGACTTATCGCTTGTCCACTCACCTCATCCTTGTTTGGACGCAGGGCTTGCTCAAGGGTGATCAGCAGATCGTCGGGTGTCAGCAAGTTGCGTTCTGACTTTTGTTGGGCAAAGCGGGCCGAGATGCCGTTTCGGGCGCAAAAGAGAAAGCTTGGAATAAAATCTTTGATAAGCGCGCACAGACGTTCGATATGATCGAGTACCGGCGCTTGCTCCGGCGTGGGCACTTCGCCGCCCTTGTTCAGCTTAAGCTCACTCAGTGACAAATTCTCCATCACCTTCATTGGCGGAAGACTCGTGCTGTATTTGCACCAGTTATCCAAGGCATCGAGCATGATAGCGAGTTTAGGATAAGCGTCCGCTTTTTTTCCAAATCTAACGCCGCTCAGTGGTAAAGTGTGCAGCAAGGCCTCGATAGCGTCGCGCTCGCGGGGCCATATAAGCTTAAGCCGGCTTAAGCTTTGTGTGAGCGTTTGCTGGAGTTTTGTAAATTCTTGCGGCAGCGGTTGAGCGCTGGCCTGGCTTGCGCCCAGCAGCGGCCTTAGCTGTTTGGATAACGCATCGGGATCGGCAAATTTCTTTTGAATGATCTCGGCCAGATACCCGGGCAGTGGATAACACTGCTCACGCCAGAAATCGCGTACGGCGTGATGCAAAAATTCGCTGTCATCTAAGGTGAACTCTGACTCGAACAACAAGGATGACTCAAATGCCATGTCGGCCAAAATACGCTGACAAAAACCATGTATGGTAAAGATAGACGCTTCATCGAGTGACTTGAGGGCCAAATCCAGGCGCTTAAGTGCCAGATGGCGTTCGCTCTCGGGGGTCAGTCGATAGAGAGACTCAATTAAGTCATCATCGGTTTCCAGGCCGATAAAACGGCGGTAGGCCAGCTGGATCTTACGGCGAATTCGATCCCTGAGTTCACCCGTGGCGGCATTGGTGAAGGTCACCACCAAAATTTGTTCACAGCTCAGTGGTTTCTCTATCTCATGGCCCAGCAATAGCCGCACATACAAACCGGCGATGGTGAAGGTTTTACCCGTCCCGGCGCTGGCTTCAATTAAGCGGCTACCACCAAAGGGCAGGGTGAGGGTGTCGAGAGGCTGAGAGTGTCCTTTAGTTTGGTCGGTATTCAAAGATGACATATTAACAGCCCCCTTCAACGAAACTTGCAAGCTCGCTGAGCTTATCTTTGTGATAGAGACTGAGCATCGGGTTTAGCAGTGACATGGCAATCTGTCCGAATTCATCTTCTTTAAAATCTTCAGGGAAATTAAACAGACGCTGGTAATGAGGCTCGAAGCCTTCACCGAGTTGGCTCTGCTCATCTTTCCATTGGCTTTGGGCTTCCTTGAGTTTATCGTCGTGATCACCTTCCGCTTCGACATAGGCGAGGGCGGTTCTGGGCATAAACATCAGCGGATGGGCTTGTCCCGACTGGAAATAACTTAGCCACAGACTCAGCTGAGTGTTCGCCTGCTCGGCCGTGACACTATGGAAGGCGTGAAAGTGGCCGATATCTAAAAGGTAGCTGATATGTGGTTTACCGCTTCTGGATGCTGACTCATTAGCATCGGTCCCCATAGCACTGATACAAAGGTGCCTTATGTAGACCCTGATCAGATCGCGGCCATTGGCGGTGCCGGGTCGATAGTTGACTAATCCTTTAGCGCAGAGATCATCGATTCGCCCCACTAATGTAATGGGTTTATTCAGGCCATCCGATGGCGTGAAGGCAAGCTCGATTTCCTGAGAACGCTGGTTGTCGCCCTGAAGATAGATAGCCCGGCCTATTAAGGGCTTAATGTCATGCAGATACTGGTTAAGCAGGAGATCATCGAAAGGTTTCAGGGGCAGCTCACCACTCGCCTTTAAACGCTGCAATAAAACTTCGCCGGGGAGCTCTAAACCTTGAGAGATGGCGTTATCGAGTAAGTTTGCCTGCAGCTTATATCGCTCCAAAGCATTAAGGCTGAAGGGCTCGTCATTATCATCGGCCTGAATATTCAGGCCTAAATCGACCTTAAGGCTGCGATTGAAAAAGTATTGCGCCGGGTTTCTGAAGAAACGAATTAGCGCCGAGACCTCAAGTTCGTTCTCTTCCATCGAAGCGCTAGTCAGACTCTCTTGTTCAATTTTCTGGCTCGATTCGATAAACCGCGGTGTGTTGTCACGCGCATCGGTCGATTTTTTCGGACACCATTGGGCGGAGTAACTCTGTTTAAGTTGAGGGGTATCCTCACTTTCTGACAGGTAAAGCCGCTCATCGAAAGGCTGCAGAGGTTGTTCTATCAACAACTGCCTATGGATAGCGGCTTCGATGGCCGGAATATCGGGCTCATGGTTTTGTCCATTCTCTAGCTGAGTATTACCTATCTCTTCGGGTAGGTAACAGAGCTGGCAATATTCAACCAACTCTGAGACCAGCATGGAGGGGATCCGCTCGGAGTTATCACGCTCACTGTGGCCGATATAGCTGATGTATAGCTGCTCTCTTGCCGAGAGTATCGCCTCTAAAAATAGGTATCTGTCATCTAATCGACGTGAACGGTCGCCTTTACGCGGGCCAAATTGTGCCACCAGATCGAAACCCACCGGGTGCTGTACCCTCGGATAGATGCCATCATTCATGCCGACTAAGCACACCAGCTTAAACGGGATAGAGCGCATCGGCATCAGGGTACAGAAGTTAACACTACCGGCCAGGTAGCGTTGACCTACACGGGATTCACTCAAGGTGCTGTTAAACCAGTTTTGCAGGACCTGAGTATTGAGTGGCGTGACCTGTCCGGCATCATCAAGCTCAGTTTTAAGCTTGCTGATGGCCTCGCGTATCGCCTGCAGCTGTTGCTGCTCCTCATCGTCGACCTCATAAAAGTCTTCCAGAAGCTGAGCTAGTTGACCCATGCGCTCCTCTATCGAGCAGGTTTGAGCGAGGGCTAGCTGATACTCATCTAAGGTTTCGATGAAGTTGAGTAGTTTACCCAGGGCCTGAGCCGATTGACCTTCGATGCCTTCGACCAGCAGGGTGTCATGATAAAGCGCGGCATCGTCACTGAAGGCGTAGCCTAAGATGAGACGCTTGATGCCAAAGGCCCAGGAATTTTTATCGAATGCGGGCATCGATTGGGCCGCACGGCTGGCTTCATCCCGGCCCCAACGAACGCCGGCCTGTTCGAGCCAGTGACGTATCATTAAGAGGGCCTCATCATCGAGCTCGAATCGTCTCAGTACCGCTGGTACCTCTAAGATCCCCAATATATCGGTCAGGGCGAAGCGACTCTGATTAATGGCCAGAATATGTAAGAAGCTGTTGATTAGTGGCGATTCCTGCGCCGCGCCGCGATCGGCGATGGCGTAGGGGATATAATGAGCGCCCTGTTTTGCCGAGAATACCGCATCGATATAGGGCGCGTAAGCCGCCACATCGGGCAGCATGATGACGATATCTTTGGCAAGCAGGGGATCGCTTGGGTCTGTAGGCTTACGGGATAGCATCTCGAGCAGGTGATCGTGCAGCGTCTCGATTTCACGTAGCGGACTGTGGCAGCTGCGAAGTGTCAGCGAGTCGTCGTCTTTGGTGAGTCGGCGGCGATCGTCGAGGGTCAAATACAAAGCCGCATCGGGGCCTAAGCTTCTGTTGCGGGTACTCAGCTCCAGAATATCGTGCTGAACGCCACGAAGTAGTGTCTGAGGTGCACTTTCCAGCGGATCTTGATAACACTCGAAATTAAAGTTGGTGTGCTCCTCAGGTAGCTCCAGTATCAAGTCCAGAAGTTCACGCCCCATCTTACCGTTATTGGCGAGCAGGGGATTACCTACCTCGAGCTTATCTTCCCATAAAGCTTCGAGTTGATTCCTGTTGGCGTATTCAAGGGCCATACGAGCGCGCAAACGCGGGTCGACTATATCGCCCCAATAGTGCTGACAGGGACTTAAATTGAGCATGATCACATCGATACGCTTAGCCAGATGATAGAGCACATCTAAGGTTTGCGGTGCCATGGATGAGATACCGAATACAAATAATCGTCTGGGGAGGCCATCGAGGCAAGTATCCGAGTCGTCCAGTGCATCAAACAGAGATTGATGCAGGTTAGCCCTGTGGTAGCGGCTCTTGTTGAGACGTTGATTATTAAACTCGATAAGGGCGCGCCACAAGATGGGCTGCCAGGCTTGGGACGGAGATAACTTGTCATTTTTAGGTGGCAAGGTCGGCTCATTGGCCTCCCAGGCCGCGATCCAATCGGGACGATAGACCAGGTATTGATCGAAAATATCGGCTATTTGGCCGCACAGTTGAAACAGTTTTAATGGATCTTCTGTCAAAGTCTCTGTCGCTTCATCTGGGCTGTTTGCAGCATTGAGATAGTTGTTAAGCGGCGCAAACTCTTCGATATGCAGTAGCTCGGGGAGCAACTCCATCAGCTTCCAGGTCATGGAAGGCTTGGTAAAGGCATTTTCCTTGGGCACATCGGGTAACAGGGTGTGGCACAGCTGCCAGATAAAGCTTGAGGGCAGTGGGAACTCAAGCGCAGCGGCTATCTTGTTCTGTCTTGCTATCTCGAGTCTGAGCCAGGTGGACATGCCGGGACTTTGGACTAACACCTGCTCAGGCATTAACAGGGGCATGCCGGGAATTGGCGTCTGTAGCTCGGTCGCGAGTTGAGCCGAGAGTGCTTCCATTCGATTAGACTGTACAAGATAGAGCATGAATATTCCCAGGTAAAATAACGATAGACGTGTAGGCGATATCTGCAAACAGGTAATATTCTATGTGTTTGGATGGGTAAGTCCACAGAAACTAGCGGTATTTGAAGTTAACCTTGTGCGTATAGAACTAAAGCCGGGAGAAAGGGTGGCTTATTATGTTTATAATATGTAAAAATTGATGTGGAACATTTAATACCAATCAGTATAAGAAAGTGATCTACTCAGCGTGTTTTTTGGCAACTAATTCAAGGCGGATGGATGATGGAATGGTTATTCCCTTGTGAAGCCATTCAACGCAGAAGTAGGCAGCCAAAAACACGCCTAAATAGGCGAGTTTTAGCGCATCCGATGCTGTGTTAACGAGCTTGAACGTAGAACAACTATGCTCTTCACTCGTTGCCTTGCCTCTGAAGCGCTAAATTCTCGCTGAGCGATAACATCTTTATGCTGATTGGTATAATTAGGTTAATGATAATCGATTGGGTTGGTTTTTAATCAGATTCAATTAATATAGGAATTAGACGTAAAGGTTTTTACTGGAACACTCATTTCATTCAGGAACATTATGGACATTCAACTGCGTCGTTCTTACCAGGCTTTAACACTCGCCACCTTGGCTTTTGCTGCATGTTTCTCTGTTTGGACCCTCTATTCAATCATAGGTATCGAGCTCAAAGAACGTTTGGGTTTGAGCGCAACCGAGTTTGGTTTTCTGCTTGCAGCGCCTATTTTCACTGGTGCAATCTTTCGTGTTCCCATCGGCTTTGTGGCAGAGAAAGTATCATGCCGTAACCTTTTTTTCTGGCAGATGTTGCTCGCCGTTCCCCCGTTATTCTACCTGCCTCATATCGAAACCTATTCGGGGTATATCTGGATTGGCTTCGTGCTGGGGTTGACGGGTGTCTCGTTTACGATAGGCATTCGTTATGTCACCGACTGGTTTGAGACTAAACGTCAGGGCTTTGCGCTTGGGGTGTTTGGTGCGGGTAATGCGGGCGCCGCAATCACTCTGGTTTTGGTGCCTTTTATTGTCGACATTTTCGGTTGGCAACAGATAGGCTATGCCTACGGAATTGGCATGATCTTTATGGCGGTGCTGTTTCGTGTGATGGCGCCTGAAGTGAATGAATATTATCAGAAGCAGCGTGACAGTCATGATTTGGCGTTTCATCTTGCGCCCCTCAAAGATTTTCAGGTGTGGCGCTTCGGGCTCTACTATTACTTCGTGTTCGGCAGTTTCCTGGCGCTGATTCTCTGGCTACCTCATTACTATGTCTCCGCCTACGAGCTTTCACTGACTCAAGCTATGGCATTGACCTTACTCTTTGTCACCAGCTCAAGCATGGTCAGAGCCGTGGGCGGCTGGTTTGCCGATACCTATGGGGCGAGGGCGGTGAATTGGACCGCATTTTGGATCTGTATGGTGTGTCTGTTCTTCTTAAGTTATCCGCCGACCACCATGATCATCCACGGCGTCACTAAAGATGTCGAGGTGTCATTCGAGGTGAATGTCTGGGTATTTACCTTCCTGATTTTTATTATTGGCCTGGCTCAGGGCTTTGGCCGCGCCAGTGTGTATAAGACTATCTATGATTACTATCCGCATCATATGGGCAGTGTGGGAGGCATTGTCGCTGCCATCGGTGCATTAGGCGGGTGTACGCTTCCCATCATGTTTGGTTTTGCGGTCGATGTTATCGGCGTTTATAGCGCCTGCTTCATGTTGCTCTATGGCGTGTTGGCGACCTGTATGGTGGTGATGTACTTCGCCCTTCGAGCCGAGCGGCATCAGAAGCTGCTGAGAGACTCGATAGCGAATAACTTCCTGGAGCAGGACTAGCTTAGAAAACATTAGTCTATAAAACATTGGCTTAGAAAAACTAGCTTAGAAAAATAACTAAAGGACTTATCGATGCGTCTCTTTTTACGCGCACTTAAATGGATATTATTGGCCCTACTGGGTGTCCCTGTCAGTCTCTATTTCATTGTGCTATTGATCAATGCGCAAGATGAGCTTCCTTCGGAGCAATCAAAGCGCAATCTTGCTCAAATAGCAGAAAACGAGCGCACCTTGGCTCAAAACCTTGATAACAATGCCTACATCTTTGCACTGGGCTTTAATGTCCCCCAAGACGCCGCGCCAATGGCAGAAGGCCTAAAGCGTCTGCACCAGCTGCAAAGCTTAGGTATTATGGAGAAAGATAATCACAGGCAAACTGCGCGCTTTGAGCGGCCTCAACTACCGCTGGACTACTGCCTCGGCCAAGATGATTTTTTGCTGGTTTGTAATGCCAACCTTGGGCAGGAGAAAAACCTTAAACTCCTGTTAGCCGAAAACCGGTGGATAATCGAGCGGTATCAACAGATGCTCGTTATGAGAAACTGGCAAGAAAGTACTCAATATCATGTGTTTATAGATGAGTTGTCCTGGCAGCACCTGTCTAGCGCACAGAAACTCTATCTTCTCGATGTTTATGAAAAGGCCAGTACCACAGAGCCACACTTGCTTGCCCTGGCCATCGACCAAGATATGCTATTTTGGCAAGAGGTAACTGCAAGCAGCCATTCACTGCTCAACAAAATGGTAAGCAAGGGCGCGATGGAGAGAAATATGAAATTGGGCGAGCTGATTATTACTCTGTTAACGCAAAAACAGCGGGTCGAAGCGATACCACAAAGTTGGCAAGCCCCCATGCCACCTCAAGTGCTGTCTCTGAACAATGCCAAACTGGGGGAGTGGCACTACTTCACCACAATAGTAGAGGCAACTCAAGTGGTAGATGATACGAGTGACATGGCGACGCAGATCGCCGAATTACTGCTGCTTCCTCTGATGCAGCAACAAGATACTGCAAATCGTTATGCCGAGATATTAGCCGGCTCTGCCGATATGAAAGAATGCCCTAACGATCTGACAGTGGAGACTATCAGCCAATATATTTATAACCCTATAGGAAAATTTATACTCTGCTCAGGCATTCCTTCATTTCAAAGCTATCAAGAAAGCCTCGATGAACTTGAATACAGGAGAGCCAGTCTGGTCTCGAGGCTTAATCAACCGGCCCCGGACACGGCAATTACTCGCTAGTGGATAATATCGAGCATGGTGACGCCTTTGCTGTCGAGTATCAGCGGTTCATTAAGTTTGAGCTGCTCATGGGTGATGATATTTTTTCCCATTAAGTTTACGTCGAGCAGATCTGCAAACGGGGTAAGATCTAACTCGATGCTATGACTGTTCTTGTTATAAATCGTCATCAGTTTTGCCCCATCCGAGCAGCTTTTCGTGTCGCAACGAACCTGAACATAGATGCCATCTTGGGGGGCATAATGGCGTAGGCCGCCGCTGTGGATTGCATGTGATGTTTTACGAAACTTCAGTAGCTTTTGGGTAAACTGTTTCATCGCAAGCTGATCTTTAGAGAGGGTACTGGCGTCAAAGGCGGAAACCAGATCGCCTTGCCATCCTCCGGGAAAATCCGCTCGAACCAGGCCATCATTTCTATCCTTGCTGGGACTGGTCATTAAGATTTCTGTGCCATAAAACAGTTGCGGAATTCGATTGCTTGTTAGTACATAAGCCATCGCCATCTGAGTGAGGGCGAGATCGTCTCCAAGCAGGCTATAGAGCCGATTGGTATCATGATTCCCCTCAAATAGCACCAGCGCCGTTGGATCGGCATAGACCAGATCATTGGCAAGAAACTCATAGAGCGAAATCAAGCCGCTGCCCCAGCCCTCTGGCTCATTTAAGGCACTGATTAGTGTCTCATACAGAGGAAAGTCCATCAGGCTTGGAAGTGACGATTGGTAGCCATCTGAGTTGCACTTGCCGCGCTGCCAATAGGAGACGGTGATGGGGTTAGCGCTCCACTCTTCACCGACAATATTAAAGTCGGGGTATTCATCTAAGATGGCATCAACCCACAGGGTTAAAAACTGCTTATCGGCATAGGAGTAGGTGTCTTCACGTATACCGCTGAGATTGGCAAACTCTATCCACCAGATACTGTTTTGAATCAGGTAAGTGGCCAATAGCGGCTGAGTTTGATTGAGATCCGGCATGGACTCGACAAACCAGCCGTTAACGAAATCATCCTTGTCGCTTTTCACAGAGTAGGGGTCTTGAACCGTTGTACGGTAGTGGCTGGTAAAGCGAATACTATCTGTGTTAATGCCGCTGTCGATGCCGCTACCACTACCACTTACTTGGCCTTGTGTACTAGTTTGAGAACTAGTTTTAGTGCTGGCTGCCTCGGGTGCTGGCTTGAAGTTGACCCAGTCCTTGCTCGGGAGATCGTTCATCCACCAGTGGTTTGAGCCGATATGGTTAACCACGACATCGGCAATAATTCCTATCCCTTTGTCAGCGGCTAACTTGCTGAGTGTGGCGTAATCCTGATTAGTACCAAAGCGGGAGTCTACTCGGTAGTGGTCGGTCACTGAGTAGCCATGATAGGAGTAGTTGGCCTGGTTGTTCTCAGTAAGAGGATTGATCCACAACTGAGTAACACCCAGATCTGATAAATAATCTAAACTATTGATGATCCCTTTAATATCGCCACCATGACGGCCATCTATATTGCTTCGTTCCACCTGCTCAAGCATGGATTTATGATTGTCATTACTGCTATCACCATTCACAAAACGATCGGGAGTGATTAGGTAGATGACATCTTTATTGCTAAAGCCTTGGCGTTTGGCTGAGTCTTGGCTGCGCGGCTTTAACTGATAACTAAATTTGCGCTTATGGCCCATTGGTGAGGTTAATTTAACGCTAAAGGTTTGTGCTTGAGCCTGACCGATATCCAGATAAATAAACAGGTAGTTCGGATTATCACTCTTTTGGGTCCTGCTTAGCCCGATACCTTGACCTTGGATCTGAATGCTATCGTTACCGATAGCATCACCATAAATCATTAATTGCAGTTGTGGGTTGTGCATCCCGGCCCACCAAAACTCGGGTTCTACCCTTATCTGTAAGGATGACGCTTTGGCTAAGCCCGCGCTGTTTAGCAGACTTGAATCACCTGTATGGCCATAACAAGTTGTGGCAAGAAGTGCCGAACAGAGAAAAGCAAGTAGGGGATTGGTGACTTTCATGGCGGCGGTTCTCTAATGAAAATTGTGTAATTAAGGTTTGATAGAGCAGGACGGTTCACAAATAAAAACGCCTGCTCTAAAAGAGCAGGCGTTAGGGAGGTGCTTAGATTACATGGTGTAACTGAAGCCCATATAGTACTGACGACCGAATGATTGAATTGTACCCGTTTGATGCTCTTCACCAAAATAGGTTTTATTTTCTTCATCGGTTAAGTTGTTGACTTGAAATAGCATTTTAAGGCCATTATCAAAGTCATATGAAGCCTGATAATCGAAAATCGTCTCAGAGTCGAAGAAAGCTAACTGAGACTCTACAGCAACCTGCTCAGAAACATACTCGCTTCTGTAGCGCATGCTGATACGGGTATCGAATCCTTCATAACCATAAAACAGTGTTGTATTGGCGACATGTTCAGACAAACCCGGTAACGGAATTGATAAACTATCACCGCTTAGGTCGGTTTCAAACTCAACTTCACTGTCAGAGTAAGAGTAACTGCCCATAAAGCCCAGGCCACTTAACGCATCAGGCAGGAAGTCAAACATCTGGGTGTAGGTCACTTCGACACCTTGAATGTAGCCACCGTTATCATTGTTGATAGCCGTTTGGTATTGCCCTTCATTACTCTCTACCGGATATTCGACGCCATCGATAACCACAGTGTCAGGGACAATGAAGCCACCCTCTTTAAAGTCATAAGGTTGGATGGTGAAATCATTGATGAATGATTTAATATTTTTGTAGAAAAGCGCCAGCGCGAAAGCACCCTCTGAGTCTGTAAAATAGCGCTCATAGGAGAGGTCGAACTGATCGGCGTAAAATGGGTCCAGCATAGGGCTGGTATTGCCCCAGGCATTGTACTTTTTATGACCCGGAGTTGCGGAATCATCATACCAAGAGCCTACACCTGACTTTAACTTATCGATCGGTGGACGCGCCATCACAGATGCAGCGGCAAAGCGTATCTGGTCATTTTCGGTCAGGTGGAAGTTTAAGTTCATTGATGGCAGATAGTCGGTATATTGCTTACCTGAAGTGTGGCGTACATAATCGTTGCTAACGACCCCTCTGCCGTCGACAATCTCTTCACCCAGCCCGAAGCCCACTTGCTGAAGTCCGGAGCTTGACTGGTCGGTATTCACAACACGCAGACCAATATTACCGGTCACAGGTAGTGAGCCAATTTCAAGATCCAGGTTTGCCTGGATATAACCGGCTAACACATCTTCATTGACCGAACCACTTTGAATCATGGTCCAGCTATTATCCCAGTTTTGCGTAGGAGTGAATGGACCTTGGCCATTTGCGGCGAGTTCCTGGTTAACCAGATCGATAGCCTTGTCAAAATCAATCTTTAAAAAGCTTGGGTAGCCCGATAAGTTTCCAGTGAAATCGACAACAGACACCATATCGTCGGTGAGTTTAATCACAGGCATATGATCTGGATTATTACCATACTCTGAGCCGTAACCCGCTTGCGAACGCTGCGCATTAAATTCACGCTGTGAGTAACGGATACCGAAATCGACGGAGGAGATGTAATCATTATTCAGCGCGTAGTTAATATCGAGCTTATAGGCCATTAATTCGTTTTGTTGATCGTATGGCCACATACCGACTTCACGAAGCCCGAGTGTATCTGTATTGGTATAATCTTCACTGAAGTTTACATCTGCCGGGTTTAAGCCATTGAGCTTATAGTCGATAGATTCGGCTGAGCGGATCTGGTTACCCATATCATCATAAAGCA
>Ga0070725_10000883_pt1 | contig 18295 bp, 16 predicted proteins | sample tdDd002_FD_69781 | JGI IMG/M metagenome (GOLD analysis project Ga0070725, IMG submission 69781) | Marine sediment microbial communities from the Atlantic coast under amendment with organic carbon and nitrate - tdDd00.2 | ecosystem: Environmental > Aquatic > Marine > Coastal > Sediment | place... | reverse complement strand
GATGATTATAGTGAAAATGAAATCCAAGACAGGCATTTATGTATCATGTTTCGGTGTTCTAATGTCAGTATTTTTAGTAGTATTTCAATTACTTACGCCTCAACCGATTACAACTGGATTGGTAATTCTGCTTGCGAATATCACGATATTGTTTAGTAATCTATCGAGATATAAAAAAAAGAGTTAGGGAAGTAAGACTTAGTTTTATAGGCGAGTGCATTTTCGAAGTTTGACTATGTTCCAGATTTTGAGTGAGTAATGCCCGTCGTGGAATCTTGAAGCGATGCTTTTAAAATTAGGAGGATGTAGCATGAGATGTACAAGGAGTAAAAAGTATATATGTATAGTATCCTTGATAGTATTAATAAGCTTACTGTTTGCAGGCTGTGAGACAAAAGATGAAGAGAAGATTCAATTTAAAACGTATTCAAATGCTCAATATACTATACAATATCCATCAAGTTGGTTAGAACCTGAAGTTACACAAGACCCCTATAATGGCAATAATGTGGACTTTTCAAAGGCGGATGATCAATTTGCATTGAATATAATGGCAGGGCGTATCTATCCATATACAGATTCTAAAGACTATATTAAAGAAACTCTAGAAGGAAACGAAGAAGATGTTGACGTTGAAGAGTATATTATTGATGGAAATAAAGGATATGAAATTAAAGGCGTAGAGAATGATGAACTAACCATATTTTACGTATTTCAAGAAAAAGATATGATCTTCCAAATTCGATTTGTATGTCAAGCGAATGACTATAATAATTGTAAAGATTCCATAGAACAAATAGTAAAATCTTTTGAGTTTAATGACTTTGAAGCTCTTACCTCATTAAAAGATAAATGGAACAAATATAGTACAGAGAATTTAGAAATCTATTATCCTGATAACAGTGATGTATATGAAAGTATAGAAGAATGGGCTCAAGTAAGGATTGAAGCATTTGACTATATATCTAAGTATTTAGATGTTGAGTGGGAGTATGAACCGATTAAGGTGTTTGTTTTTAACTCCAAAGAGCATGGCAGACAAGTTGGTTTAGAATTAGGATTTGCTGTATCTGTATTTGGAGAAGTATATACTGAAGATACACAATCGCCAGGACACGAAATAGCCCATTGTATCTCTTATTGGATGAATAATGGTGAAAGAATAGATTCAGATTTAGTAAATGAAGGGCTAGCGACATATTTGAATATGATGGGAACTGACAATCATAGTTTGACTGCAAATATATTAGAAGAAAAGAACTATAGCATTGAGTTGTTGGGAAATGACTTTTGGGAACATGAGGATGGTTACACTTTTGGCGCATCTTTTGTTCAATATTTAATAGATGAGTATAGCTTAGAAGTGTTTAAAGATTTCTTTGCACAAAACAAATACAACGAGGAAGATAGTTTTAGAAAATTCTATGATAAAGAAGGAATTATGCTTGTAAATGAATGGATGGAGTATTTAAAAACATATTAGAAGAACGAATCATAAAAATCATTATGAAAGAGGTAAAATTATGAAGTGTCCAAAATGTAATGAGCAAATCATGTCTTTTGTTGATTTCTATTTATGGAGTCATCCATTCTCAACAAAATGTAAAAAATGCGGAGTCAAGATACAACCAGACTCAAAAATTAAAAAGACGTTTCTTCTTGAAGTAGTATTGGCATTCGTTTTATTTGGAATAGTAGATTTAACACTGGGCATTATATCATTAAAAGGATTGATTGCGTATATTCTTGTTACGGCAATAGCACTGTTTCCTTTTGAAAAATACTCATGGGAAAATGGAAGTTACAAAGAAAAGGAATAGATGTTAGGAATAATACGTAAATGAGGTCATGATGAAAAGAAAATTGATATCTTTGATTGTATTAGCATTGATTATTACAATAATGATTTTTATAAACAGGAGTTCGAAAGTTCCTATTTGGGAGCAAAATGCTCTAGAATTAAGTTCGTCCTTTAATTTAATTAGTGGAAATACTGCAATAATAGATGACTTGTCAGGTTTTACAAAGTTCGAGTGGGACACACTATATAGCTTTCAGCCATATTTAGCCGAAGAAGACATATATCGAACCGTAGGGTATAAGTGGGAGGAAATTAGTTCATCAGTAAGTGAAGGAATGAATCAAATAGTATTTTTAAAAGATGGTGAAGTTGTATGTTATGTTTATGGATATCCAGATAAATATAATGTTCATTTCGAATTAGGTCGACATAGTGATGGCTATTTCAAATTGACATCATCTAGTAAATTAAGATTTCAAATGAAGATTTTGGATGGTGTTAGATATTTTAAATATATTCAGTAAAAAGTGATGAATCTTAATCTTATATCTACACTTTATTATCAAAAACTATAAACAAACGGTTGTTAATGATCTTCCAACATATTAAAATGAGGATAGAAATATAAAAGTATGGGTAATACCTATCTTGAGACAATTATATGAAGGTATACATAAAGCAATTTGGGAGGTTCCTATGAGTCAAAATAGTTTACCATATGGCGAGTTAGCCATTATAGCAATGAAAAGTTGTAAAGAAATTGCAGATCCAATCGATAAGAAGCTGTCTGCAAAACGAGAAAAATCTTCCCATCTGATAGACATCGATGAAGTACGTTTCTCCAATGGGGAAGGAAAAGTCGTAATTAAAGAGTCGATCCGAGGCAAAGATGTTTATATCTTATGCGACGTCGGAAATTATGGATGCACTTATAACATGTTTGGTTTTGAGAACCACATGAGTCCTGACGACCACCTTCAAGACATCAAAAGAGTTCTTTCGGCCATTGCGGGTAAGGCAAGAAGAATTACACTTATTCTTCCATTGCTTTATGCCTCGCGTCAGCATAGACGTAAAGGCCGTGAATCCCTTGACTGTGCTTTGGCACTTCAGGAATTTGAAAGACTGGGTGTTAAGGACATTATTACATTTGATGCGCACGATCCGACCATACAAAATGCTGTGCCACTAATATCATTTGAAAATCTACATCCGAGCTATAAGATTATTAAAGCGCTTCTCACAGAGGAGAAGGATATGATAGTCAATGCAAGTAATTTCGTAGTGATTTCACCTGATACTGGTGCAATGGATAGAGCACTTTACTATTCAAGCAATCTGGGTGTTGATACGGGTCTCTTCTACAAAAGGCGAGATCATACCCAAATTGTGGATGGAAAGAATCCAATAGTACAACATGATTACCTTGGCAGGGATGTTAAGGGGTGCAATGTACTTATTGTTGATGACATGATTGCTTCTGGTCAGTCAGTTTTCGATATTTGTGAAGAGCTTAAGAAAAGAGGCGCAAACAAAATTTTTGCTGCTGTTACATTTGCGCTGCTTACAAGCGGTCCTGAGAAATTTGATAAGTATTACGAAGAAGGCCTCATTAATCGTGTATTTGCGACTAATCTGACTTATGTTCCAGAGGAAATTAAGGCTAGGGAATGGTTTAGCGAAGTTGATATGGCAGGTTTTACATCCAATGTCATAGAAACACTTAATTCAGATTCATCAGTAGCACCTCTGTTAGATTCTACGAAACTCATCAGAACTCTTGTTGAAGAAGTAAACAGAGGCGAGGAAATCACAGAAGCATAGATTGTGAATACTCGTTAAGTTCATTTGAATATGTTAAGCTAAGGGACTGTTATAGAATGACATTATAAAAAGTGTCATTTTAAACAGTCCCTATTTTTGCGAAAAATTTATGGAATAATGAAAGTTCTAGTCTTTGATTAATACTATTTCATTCCGTCTGTTATGAGGAACGATGACATTGACAAGTACGTTATCTACCTCTAAACTATTAATAAGTTCATTTTTGAATGATTTGAAAATCCTTTAGATTAGTGGGGTATAATATGAAAGATATAATGGTTATGACGGGTTTATTTGAATTGATACATCAAAACCTTGATAGTGAATTAAAAAAAGATAATATCGATATGAATTGTAGTCAAATGGGATTGCTGAATGTCGTCCATGATAATAATGGAAGAGCTAACATCAAAGATATTGTAAGTCAGCTGGATAAGAAAAAATCTACCGTGACAGAAATGATTAATTCACTTGAAAAAAAGGGATATCTATTAAGACATCGGTCTGAAGAAGACAAAAGAATCTATTACGTAGAATCAACTGAGAAAGCTAAAAATCTTTCAGTCTTGACACACTCTATTATGGATAAAGTAAATGAAAAAATGAAGAGTGATTTTTCAGATGAGGAGCAAAGTCAACTTTCTGATTTCTTGAAAAGGATTCACAACAATCTTTCGAACCTATAAATACAAAATTGCATCGATATACTAAGATAACAGGTTTATAAACTCTGTTATCTTTTTTTATGCGGACATTGCTATTTGAGCATATGGAGCATAGTTGAGTTGAGGACACTAAAGTGAATACAAAAAGTATGTTGACAAACGTTCAATTTTGAACTATATTGTTATTAAGTTCAAAGTTGAACGAATTTGTACAAGGTCTGTTCTTAAAGTAGCAGTTATCCTAAAAATACATATATACATAATGGTGATGCATTTGAACAATATGAAGATAAACAAAACCCAATAATGGATCAACTACAATAATAAGTTGATATGACTAAGAAAGGACTATATTATGATTAAAATTAAAATGTTCTCAGACTTTATCTGACCTTACTGCTATGTCGGCAAAGGTATTGTCGAAAGTTTAAGTAAAGAATTTGATATTGAAATTGAACATATAGGCTTTGAGTTAAATCCCCAAACACCACAAGAAGGTTTAAACTTCCTTAAACAATTTCCAGGTGCGGATCAAAAGTTAAACGATATACAGAATCTTGGTAAAGCTCATGGGATAGAATTTGGTCGTATTGAACAAATTGCGAATACTAGGAAAGCGCATATTGTATCTGAGTATGCAAAAGAAATTGGTAAAGGTGAGGTATTTGTAAATGCTGTGCTAATTGCGTGTTTAGTAGACACGAAAAATATAGGACTTGAAGAGAATTTAATTGAAATCGCAGATTCAGTTGGTATTTCTAAAGAGGAAGTAAGCAGAGCATTAACAGATACGAAGTACAGTCATAATTTTGAAGAAAACAAGAATTTAATTCATAAGTTCAGTGTGAGAAGTGCACCTACGTTTGTCATTAATGATGAACATGTAGTAGTAGGCGCTCAAAGTAGAGAACGCTTCTATAAACTATTTGAAAAATTACAAGGATAATTTTAATAACAAGTAAATCGAATGAACCAGCAGTATCACTATATGAATCATTAAATGGGATTTCGAATAGTGATGACGACATCATATATACATTTAAATAGTTATAGCTCTAAACTTACGAACTCAGTATTTGATTGACGTCAAATGCTGAGTTTTTTCATGTGATCAAAAAGAAAATGATAAGGAGTTGAATTGTTTCAACTGGTTAAAAACTACTCTCTAGAAGTAAAATTCCAGTTAATGAATATTAACAAGTTGACCACTAAACGGTTACATTGATGTAATAAATAATTTCCAATTGGCTAATAGACTCTGTTTTAGTGACATTTACATTGTGTTAACTGTATGTAATGTATAGTGTGAATTTATAGATGGTATCAAACCGTTGATAACACTTGTGTGTACGACATGTGTACAATGGGTTACCGAATAAAAACAAAGAGTTGAATCGCGTTGACAGGCACTTCTGAAAGAGATAAATTTGTTCAAGTAAAACACATAGCTTAGCTTAAGTAAAAGATCTAACATGTGGTGAATTTTGGGTTGTAGAAAATAAAGAGAGTGGAAAAATCCACCAAACAGATTTGAAAGGAAGATAACTATGGCTAGAAAACAAATCAGAGAAGCAAAAAAAATAACAATGGTTGTAATGCTTCTGAGCATGATCTTTGGATCTATGGGTGCGACTTATGCGGATGGAGTGATCTACGAAACAACCGAAATTGGAATTATGTCAGAAAATCTGGACATAATAGAAGTTATAAATGAACAGCTTGTGCCAGAAGACAGCGAAGTAAAGACTCTGGAAATAGTAGAAGTTAATTTGGAAGACACAATAACAGGTGAAACAATTGATGAACCAATTGATGAACCAATTATTGAAACAGAACTTGAAATTACTCCTGAAGGACCTGAAACAGAAGAGCCAACAGTGATAGAACCAACGATCATAGAAGTTGATTTAGAAGACACAATAACGGGCGAAACAATTGATGAGTCTACGATTGAAATAGAGCTTGAAATTGTTCCTGATGGACCTGAGAAGGAAGATCCAATAGTGATAGAACCAACGATTATTGAAGTTGATCTAGAAGATACAATAACAGGTGAAATAATCGATGAACCAGTTATTGAAACAGAGCTTGAAATTGCTCCCGAAGGACCTGAAACGGAGAGTCCAACAGTGACAGACCCTGTAATTATAGAAGTTGATCTAGAAGACACAATAACGGGCGAAACAATTGAAGAACCTGTTATTGAAACAGAGCTTGAAATTGTTCCCGAAGGACCTGAAACGGAATTTCCAACGGTAACAGACCCAGTAATTATAGAAGTTGATCTGGAAGACACAATAACGTGCGAAACAATTGAAGAACCAGTTATTGAAATAGAACTTGAAATTGTTCATGAAGGACCTGAGACAGAAAGTCCAACAGTGATAGAACCAACGATTATAGAAGTTGATCTGGAAGACACAATAACAGGTGAAACAATTGAAGAACCACTTATTGAAATAGATCTTGAAATTGTTCCTGAAGAACCTGAGATGGAAGTTCCAACAGTGACTGACCCTGCAATTATAGAAGTTGATATAAGCGGTAATAATCACGATGACCGCGGTTCATCAAGCTCGAAAGAGAAGGCGAAGAGTAAGGAAACTGTTCAGAGCGTTATTGAAAAAGTGATCCCGCAAGGTACTGTAGAATTTTTCAGCCCGTATATGAGTGGGTACGAAGATGGCTCGTTCAGACCTTCGGAACCAGGTACAAGAGCTGAAATTGCGACAATCTTTGCCAGAATTCTAAATCTTGACACAGAGAATACTGGTATCAAGATTTATGATGATTTAGCTGAAGAGCACTGGTCATATAAATTCGTTCAAGCTGCAACTAAAGCGGGATTGATTGAAGGTTATGGAGACAATCAGTTTAAACCAGATCAGCCGATTACGCGTGCAGAGCTGACATCAGTATTCGAAAAGTACTGGGATTATACAGGTGTGGAAGTTGATGAGTCAGATGCAGAATTTAAACCGGATGATATTACTCTTCGTGAGCAGATTGTTGTCATGGTGAACAAAATCATTCTTCGCCCTGATGTTGAGTTAGATTCCCCATCATTCTCAGACGTCACTTTAGACTACTGGGCGTTTGGTGCAATCGAATCTGCAGTGAAATCATTCAAACTCAATGAATATGCTGAAATAGTGCTTGATGACGGAGTATCATTAGAAAGTTAATATTAAAATTATTTTAATTGGTTCAGTGACTTTTCTTGTTCAAGAGTCACTTCCATTTATTTTGCAGACATCTTCTTTAACTTTAGGAGATGTCTTTTTTATGCTCAGGTTTTCATTATGTCCACGGATCTTCTTAAGCAGGGTATAATGGGTATAAGTATGTGTTGAGTTTAAGGGGGGAAGAGCACTAATGAAATATCGCATTGGAGAAGTGGCTAAAATATTTGGTGTGTCAGCTGAGACGTTAAGGCATTATGACCGAATTGGATTATTGGTGCCTAAGAAGAATACAATCAATAGGTATCGTTATTATACAGAAGTTCAATTTGAACTACTGTACACCATAATGCAACTTAGCAATTTAGGTATTCACCTTGAACGTATAAAAGATATTGTTTATCAGGAGGATCTGAGCAAACTTCAATCTATTTTGATTGATGAACAAAAGCAAGTTGATCAAAGAATCGAAGAACTTAAAAGGATGAAAGCTGGGATCGCCGCATTGACTCATCAAGTGGATAAATGCATGGATGAAAATATATCTATTGAAGTTAAATCCAGTCCTGAGTTCTATACGGTTATATTTCCAATGGCACCAGACGATCACCAAAGAGATTTTGATCAGTTTATAGATGCCAGTGAAAAACTTCCGGTGAAGTGGTTCCAGACAACGGAGTATGTTTATAGGCTTAGCAAAAGTGCTTTTAACGGCGAACTTACTATGTATAGTGGTTATGGTTTGATATCTGAATATGCCTGTGATCCATGTGGTGTAGAGGTGCTGAAAATTCCAAGTCAGACATGTGTCGTATCGACATTCATCGGTAAAGCACAGGACGTTGAAAATTCGTATATCGCAATGTATCAGTGGCTAAAAAAACAGAATTATAAAATCACGGGTGATACTTTTGAAATATACAAAGCCAGTTTCTATAAATCGGATATTGAAAATACCATGATTATAGAAATTTGGATACCTGTAGAGAAAAAGGCTTGACCTTGTAACGACACAAACCTTTAAAATGATAATTACAGAAGGGAGCTGTTTACATGAGAAAGCTAATAATTTTAATAAGTTTGACAGTCGTTTTACTCTTTATTTTAGGATGTGACGACAGCGATGGAAGGTATGTGGACGAAAGCCAAGGTAATAAAACGGCTTTTACGAATGGAGATATTTACACGGCCAATGACATGAATCCTTGGGCGGAGACTATTGTCATTGAAGACGATCATATTGTTTTCGTTGGAAGTGATGATGATGCATCGCAGTGGATTGATGAACAAACAATTGTGATAGATTTAGAAGGTACAATGCTAATGCCTGGACTGCATGACACTCATTCACATCCATTTGTGATGATGTCTACTGCTTTGGTGACTTGTAATCTATTTGAAGGACAGAGCAAGGCCGATTATTTGCAATTGATTGAGGCTTGTTTGGATGATCAAAGTGATCGTGATGTTGTTATTGGAATGGGCTTCAATATTGATAATTTCGGTGGAAAATACCCTCATAAACGCGATTTGGACAGAATTATTCCAGATAAACCGGCGGTATTTATTGATAATGGCGGACACGCCGCCTGGGCAAACAGTGCCATGCTGGAATTAGCAGGTATAAATGCTGATACTGAAGCAGAGTATGGTAAGGTCGTAAAAGATGAATATGGCGAGCCAACTGGATTCTTTTTAGAGGATGCTATGAGCTTGGTCACGAATTTGGGTTTCGAATTAGATGAAGAAGAGCAGAAAGAAGCGCTCAAACGTGCGGTGAGTATGATGAATGCAAAAGGAATCACTTCTTTTGTTGAAGCACAGGTTATTACTCAGGATACCGAAGATATCTTTGTTTCACTTGATCAAGTGGGAGAACTCAATGCACGAACGAATCTAGCATTATGGGTAGATCCTACAAAACCAGATAGTCAAATTGCAGAGTTAATCAAGCGCAAAGGTGTTAAGTCGCCTTTTGTTGATGTGAATCAGGCGAAGTTCCTGATTGATGGTACCTTTGAGATTCAGACAGCCGCACTTTTAGAGCCTTACAATACTGATCCTGATAATTATGGAATGATGACATTCAATCAAGATCGACTGAACTCATATGCCACAAAACTTGAAAAAGCTGGATTTAGCTTGCATATGCATACTGTTGGTGATCGAGGTGTGAGAAGTGCTCTTGATGCATTTGAGTATGCATACTCAACGAACGGTATAGAAAACGTTCGAAATGTCCTGACTCATCTGTACTTAATTGATGATGAGGATATTCAGCGATTCAACGATTTGAATGTCATAGCCAACTATCAGGCGTATTGGGCGCAACCATACATGTATGACTTTGCGGAAACTGTTGGAGATGAGAGAATTGAGTCCATGTTCCCATTCAAAAAACTTCATGACGCAGGTGTTATGATTACTGCGGGCAGCGATTGGCCTGTGAGTACATTCAATCCTTTTAAGGCGATGGAGGTTGCTATTACTCGGGAAAATCCAGAAGATAATTTTTCTGATGACGCACTTAATGAATCACAAAGTCTTGATTTAGAAACGATTCTAGATGCTTATACAATAAATGGCGCTTATCTCATGCATCAAGAAGATGTTACGGGCTCGCTAGAAGTCGGAAAGAAAGCGGATCTGATTGTCTTAGACAGGAACTTGTTTGAGACACCAGCTGAAGATGTGGGCGAAACAAAGGTTATTATGACAATGTTAGATGGAAAAGTAATTTATGAAGCATATTAGAAATGCTGAACGCCCCTCATTTAGTTATAATGAGGGGCGTTATTATATTTCAAAATAAACAGTATATTCAGATGTACTCATGTTTACTCGGTATAAATGAAAGCATCCCATTCGTTGAAAATCATCAAGTTTGGGGTATAAATCATAATTAGAAAGGAGTTTTAGTTATGATGAGTAGAAAAGTGATTTTTATACTATTAGTTTTGGTAATTTTATTGCTGAGTGGGTGTTCATCTGTCACAAAGATTGCCATAATGACTAAACTTGAGAGCGGCTCATTGGTTGGTGTTAGTGAAATTGATAGTGCAAAACTATTTTTGAAAAGTAATGGTATTGATAATATGGAAATCGTTCCTTATGATGACGGTTGGAATCCAGAACGTGTAGAAAGTGTTTACAATGAAATCAGAGAAGATGGCATTGATATTATCATAGCGAGTCATACATCATCTTGTGCACTGGAACTTCTTGAAATTGTTAAAAATGAGGATGATCCAGTCATTGTTTTTATTACAGGTTCAACCACTGATCGTCTTTCTGGCGCAAACGATAATATCTATAGAGTTATTCAGGATGTAGAAAAAGAACAAAAAAGTATTGCAGAATATATTGGACTGCAAAACCATGAGAATGTATTAATTATTAGAGATACTGTAAATTATGGTTATACTGAGCCAGCTATAGAGTATTTCAAAAAGTATTATGATGGAAATACCAATGTAATTAATATAGAGGTGAGTAACTTTAACTCTATAGATTTAGAAGAACAGATGAGAGAATTTCAATTTGATACAGTTTATCTCTTAATTGGTGGATATCAAACGAATTCTGGGGTGATTGCTCAGTTAGCAGTAAAATTGAACAATGAAGTTGATATTTATTATACGCCATGGATGAAAACCCCAAACATTCTTAATACTGCAGGGAATAGTATTGATCAAAGTGTTATGCCTTCTCATTATCCACCAAGAGGTACAGATAAGAAAATAAACAGTTATCTTGACTCATTTGAAAACGAATACGAGTATGTACCTACATTTATCAGTCTAAATATTTACAAAGTCATGGAGATAATTAATCAAAATATTGTGCAAGGGAATGATGACCCAACTTCAATGAAAAGTAACATTGACCGTGTTCTTACTTTTGAAACTAAAATTGGACCTGTTAATTTTGATGAATTTGGAGACACGGACTCAAAACTTTACTTCATTGATGATATAAAGAGGGAATTTGAATGAAGACCTTAAGAAGCTTAACTCTCACAATTGAAATTTTAGGAATTATAGTCATTGTAATTTGTTCATATTTCTTACTTCAAAATATTCAAACTCTGATCATTGATAATGAAATAGAAGACCAAAAGTCAAAACTTGCAGAAATTAACTATTACTTGGATACCAGTTTAAATGAGAATATGAGTGAATTTGTTAAGATATACAATGATCTGAATAATAACGAGTTGAACGTAGATTTAGACATGTTTTCTGATATGTATTATGTTAATGAGAATATGCATTTGACACAGATCCTCGTTAAAGACGAATACAGTTTGATATTCGAAGGCTATGATGTGTCGACGAGTAAGCTGGGAGAGTTCATCAACAGTCTTGACTCAGCTAATTTGGTGATGTCACCTATGATGAAATCTTCGGAACAGGATACTCTGAGTGTTTATATTAGTTTAGAAGTTGATAACAACTACCTTGTAGGTAGAATCGGCCTTGAGCAAATAATGGACTATCTAAAGGTCAGTGCCAGGGGACAAGACGCAATAATCATAGTTGCTTCTGGTGATGGATATGTAATTGACAGTACTGAAGAATCTCTTCCATTTTATGTTGTCCCAGAATTTGAAACAGGTAGTGATTTTGTATTCGAAGACTATTTCTTATTTAAGCAGAACAATGAGTTATTGGGGAATGACTTGTTAATTCTAATCCCAAAATCAAAAGTATTGGAGTTGCTTGATAAGATTAATGAGTTACTTCCTATTTTCTTGATAGCAATTATGTTCGTCATGCTGGTTAAAGTTGTTTCTCAAGAGTATTTAATAGTTAAACCACTACAACGCCTTTCATCAACCATTGAAAACTGGGATTTTGAAACACAGCCTACTACTTCTTATATCAATGTGTTAGATACAAAAGAGATTAAGGCTATAAGTAATCAATTCATAGAAAAATCAGCTGAAATACAGACTTATATAGAAGAATTAAATGATGCCAATATGGAACTTGGAAATCTGAATCAAGATCTTGAGTTGATCGTTGAAGATAGAACAAAAGAATTAACTGATACAATTGGTAAACTAGTTCAATCTGAAAAACTCGCAGCATTAGGATTCATTGTAGCCGGAGTTGCACATGAAGTAAATACACCTGTTGGTGTGTGTATAACGACCAATTCATTTATAAAACATGAATTGTCAAAACTCACTTCCAATTTGAACAGTGGTGAGCTTAAGAAGAAAGACCTTATAGATTTTCTTTCATTACTTGATGAAAGTACGCAAATTATTAATAGTAACTTAATTAGAACAGCAGAACTGGTACAGAGCTTCAAACAAGTCGCAGTGGAACAAGTAAGTGATATTAAGCACAAATTCAGTATGAAAGAAAACATTAATATGGTTATTATTAGTCTAAAGCATGAGTATAAGAACCGTAACGTAAAGTTCAACATTGATTGCCCCGATGAATTATATATAGGCGGCCATCCAGGTGAATTCTCACAAATGTTCACTAACTTTATCATGAATTCTGTTCATCATGGATTTAAACTTAATCAGGATAATGAAATACTTATCAAATGTAAATATGATAATGGTACATTTATAGTTGATTATAGTGATAATGGTGTAGGTATCCCTAAAGAAAATCTCCCAAGAATATTCGACCCATTCTTTACGACGAATAGAGGGAGTAATAATAATGGGCTTGGAATGAACATAGTTTATAACATCATTAATAGGATGTCAGGAAGTATAAACTGTGAGAGTGAAGAAGGAAAAGGTGTTCACTTTAGAATTGAAATTCCTACAAACGAAGAATTCGAAATATATATTGAATCCAATAAAGAATAAAAGATTCCACAATGAGTATGATGTGGAATCTTTTGTTTCCTATTAGAATACATTTTGCATAAACACGTTTTGCATAAAGAATAGACTAATATAAGAAAGAAGTAAGGATATTGTCGGTGTGAGCAACCATCCAAAGGATATTTTCTTTAGCTTGCTATAATTTATATTCCGATCTCCTTTTGCAAGTCCAATTCCAATAACAGCACCGACTACAGCTTGAGAACTTGATACAGGAACCAGCGGGATAGGTGGTATATGCAAGGATATTAACAGATTCTGTAGAGATACTGAAGCAAATAGGAATAATACAAAGGAGCTAGATAAAACAACGATTAGAGCAGTCGGTGGAGATAATTTATAAATACTGCTCCCGACCGTGGTCATAACGTTCTTAGAATAAGTGAATATCCCAAATGATATTGCGACTGATCCTAAAAAGAATAGAATCTGCGTTTTATCAATAGTGAAGAAGTAAAGATCAAGGGGCTGCAATTCAATAGAATTTGTAAAAACGCCCATTACATTTGCAATGTTATTTGCTCCCAATGAATAAGCACCAAAAGCGCCAACCACCATCAATCCAATTCTGATATAGTAATGCCTTAGAAATATATTCAATTTAAGAGTTTTAGTTCTATTTTTAAAGAGTTTATAAAACAAGATTGAAAAAATAGCAGAGAGTACAGGACACAGTACCCATGTTAGAACAATTTTCGATAGAGTGCTGATACTGGTTGGGCTGGAAGAATAAAGGTTCCATCCAATAATAGCTCCGACAATAGCCTGTGAAGTAGAAACAGGGAGGCCATATTTGGTCATGACGAAGACCGTTAAGGCTGAAGATAAAGCAACGATAAAAGCTCCAGGAAGACTGGTGATCGCGCCTAATTTACCGAGGGTATGACTTGCGCCAGAACCACTGGCAACGGCCCCAATAATTATAAATATACTCATAATAATTGCAGCCGTTTTAAATTTTATTACTTTTGTCCCAACAGCTGTTCCAAAAAGATTAGCGGCATCATTTGCACCTAATGACCATCCTAGGAATAAGCCACTCGTAATATATAGAATAGTAGCGTCCATAAGATCACCTATATCTCTCTTTTAATTGTAAAGATTGTAAGTTTATCACCAATGATCTCAGCCTCATCCGATATCCCAGCAATTTTACTGACAAGCCTTTTAAGCAATATTTTTTCTGCCAATTCAGAGACGATATTGCCATTAAATATTGCGTTATTAATTTTATCTTCGATAATATCAGTTTCGTGCTCATAGAATTTGACTTTGTTAATATGTGCAGATGCTAAGTGCACTTCATTCAAAAAAGCTCTTGATGCCAGTAGGAGAGAATCGGCACTTGAAACCGAATTGCGTGTCAATTCAAGGATATCTTGATGTATTTCCTTTGGAAAATTTGGATGCTGGATATGATAGTCCTTTGTAATTGCTTCTGTGGCATCAATTATATTATCTAAACTCTTAACTAAGGAAAGAACATCGGCCCTTATATCCGGTAAAAGCATGAACTTATACAATGTAACCTTTATTTCAATCTCTAATTTATCAGCTTCGCTTTCTAGACAACAAATTCTTTCGAACGTTTCTACAAATGTTTCATGATCATCTGACAGATAACAGCTGATTACTTTCTCAAATAAGGATAGGCTGTTTGATATGGTATCTAAGAACTTTTCAATTTTCATATTCAATTCAACGGATTTTTTAAATATAGAATTCATAAGCATCCCCCTTTTATTATTTATACCAAGAATAGGGGGCTCTCTAAACTACAATATTTTACTTTAAAAAAAGACGAGATCTCTAATGATGAGAACTCGTCTTTAATATGCACATTTATATTTTATATGACTCCAAAATGCTGAGGTATTTCTGTTGTTTCTCATTAATGAACAAGTCATAGATATAATAAAACATTGGGTATTGTCGTTTGTAATTCTGAGAATCACTAGGATCAGGTAACCATCTAATTTCCTCGATTGTAGGAATGAATGGTCGCAAATCAGCTTGCCATAATGGTGAAGTAATCCCTTTTATATAGTTGCAGACAGATCCAAAGTTAATGAGATGTTGATACCCAACGCCTGTTGTGCGACAAATAATTGGACGATGAGCGTATATTTCACAACCGCCATCATCAGACAAAAACACACATGGTATGTTGACTTTGAATCGTTCAGGGTGTTGATAGTACTCGTCAGTGTGTATGGTGCTGGTTTCAGGTGTGAAGTAATCCTCATAGAAAGATGGCCAATACTCCTTGAATAATGAGAATAGAGCCTGAGCTTTATCTGCAAGTAATGACTTCTTCTCGTCGGGTAAGTTATCAATCGCTTCAAACATCAGCATGAATTCCAATTCTGATATTTCAAAAAACTGACTACAACAAGAAGAGCATCCTTTGGCACAGGGGGCTTGTTTTTTGTGTGTGAGAAAGTGAGCTTCAATTGTATCATCAAGTTGCTTATATAATTCTAAACCATTGCGGTATAAGTTTTCCATAAAATCTCCTTCGTGGTGTCATAAGACATTCATCATATAGTATGCTGGTGATTAATGCAATCCTAATACTTTTAATATGGTAGAAATTAAAAACACCTTTTACAACTACTAACTTAATCCATGGGTATATAATCATTACAGGGATAAAGTAGGTGAAGTTATGCATCTAATAAAATTAGGTAATGTACCCATTTGCAATAGAAAAAGAGATAGAGCTCCGATTATTAAAGGTTTCTGTTTTCCGCTGTGTTGGCGTTGTTCCATGATAACTTTTGGAACTGTGCTGAGTATAGCTGTTATTGTATATTTAAAGTTAGAACAGAAGCTTATCAACAATTATGGTTTGGCATATGGAGTGATATTGGCCCTTCCTATGATCATCGACGGCGTACTGCAGTATGGATTCAATATTAAGAGTAACAATATAAGACGTGGTGTGACTGGATTATGTTTTGGAGTAGCGGTAGGAATTTTATCACTATATTTGAAGATGGTCATAGTGAATGCATTTAATTAAATACAAAGTTGGAGCTCATAATAGGGCTCCTTTTTACTTTAACAGTAATCTTCCATATAATTCGGGGTATGAATTGCGTAATGAATGGATTAAGGAGGTGAGTCATATGTTGTGCAATGTAATAACAAAAGAACATATTGAAGAATTGTTAAAAGAGGGGCGTTTTGATGATGCTATGCACGATGCGAATCTTATGCTGGATCAATATGAGAGTGGAAAATGTGATTTTATATTGGAAAATGTATTTGCACATGTTGAAAATTACTTTTTGAATGTTCCAAATGCCATCATATATATTACATACATGCGTCGACTCATTGGGATTCTGGAAAAAGAAGGTCGGTTTGATGAACTGGTAGATACCATGTATTTGCTGGCGATAGATTATATAAGTGCCAAAGAAACAGATCAAGCATATGTGACTATAGAAAAAGCAATGAAGATTGCAAAGGAGAATAATTGCCTCATTGGGAAAGCAAACCTACTTAATGCGTTGGGCAACTTATCGATCATTTTGGAAAAATATGAAGAAGCACTGAACTACTTTGAAGAGGCATTCTTGTACTCTAAATCAATCGAGTATGTTGAGGGTAAACGGTTTGCACATAATATTGGTTATGCCTTAAGACTATTAGGTCGAATTGATCAATCCATTCAGTATTTTATAATTGCTTACGAGTACATATTAACCACTGACAGACGCGCGTATCTTGCTAATATATGTAATGAGTATGGTTACGCACTTATGAGTTCTGGGGACTATGAGCTGGCTGAGGAGATGTTCAATAAAAGCTATGATATATGTATTGAAACCAATAGCAATTACTTCCTAAGGGAGAATTACCTTTTTAGATCAGAGTTCTATGAAAAGAGAGGGTTGTTTGCACAAGCGTTGAGGCTATATCAGGAGTTTTATAAATTAGATGAAGTCATCAATAGAAACAATCAAAACAATCAGTTAAAGCTTTTAGCGTATGAGTCAGAGCTGATGCTCACTAAAACCGAAAATGAAATTGTATTTCAGAAAAATAGAGAGCTAGATGCATATAGTAAGGAATTGAAAAGCACAAACGCTGAGTTGCATAAGTTGTTGACTGAAATAGAAGATTACAAAATTAAGCTATCGAATGCAGATAAACTTTTATCATTTGAGAGAATGTTATCTGGAATTTCGCATAAAATCAACACTTCGATAGGTAATACATTACTGTCTGTAACATTTCTTCAAGAAAAGCTAGTTGAAATAGAAACTGCTTTTCTTGAAAATAAGTTAGAAATAAACAGTTTAAAAAAATACCTTGAATCCAGCCATGAAGTTCTTGATATGCTTGTTATTAATTATAGTAAGATTACCAAGTTTATAGACGGGATGAAAAACATTCCTATTACTATAGACGAGATGATCAAAAGTGATAGTTTAGAAAATGTTATAGAGTCTAGTTTGAAAGAACACGAGGAAGAAATTACTCTGCACAATTTGCAATTTGAAACTGAATTTGATGATTTTTTACCTCAATTAAAATCAGCATCCGTGCTAAAGAAGGTTTGCAGTGAGTTATTGACGAACGCATTAAAATACGCGTTCGTAGGCAAAGATGCAGGCGTCATCAGAATCGTTGCTGCTTTAGAGGAAGAAGGTCTTTTCATTAGTTTTACAGATGATGGTTGCGGCATGACAGATGGGCAGTTGCCGTTTATTTTTGACCCGTTCTATACAACAGATATGGGGGATAAAGGTGGCAGTGGTTTAGGGCTTTATTTTGTAAATCGCATGGTTCAAGATGTATTAAAAGGTGATATTAAATGTATCTCTAAAGTTGGTGCTGGTACCAAGTTTGTAATTATCCTACCTAATAATGATATATCTTATTCTGAGTTGCCATTAATGTAATTCAAGTTACTCTATTCAGAATGCAATAAAAAAACTTGGGTATATATATA
>Ga0070725_10000882_pt1 | contig 18308 bp, 14 predicted proteins | sample tdDd002_FD_69781 | JGI IMG/M metagenome (GOLD analysis project Ga0070725, IMG submission 69781) | Marine sediment microbial communities from the Atlantic coast under amendment with organic carbon and nitrate - tdDd00.2 | ecosystem: Environmental > Aquatic > Marine > Coastal > Sediment | place... | reverse complement strand
GATAATGACCCAATAACACCTTCAGCAACGTCGACTTACCGCTACCGTTGCCCCCTTGTAAATGCAATTTGCTTTGCGCCGTCACCTGAAGATTGATTGGCTCGCCGATACCAAAAGGCAGTGTCCCATCGACGATAGAGGCAATGCTGTGATTGCGCAGCGTTGCAGATTGAAGGTGCATCTTTTGCGCTTTCACTTGCTCTAGTTTTACTTTTATCGCCTGTGACTTCTGCTTTATTTGCGCGCTGCGGCCGCGCTCGTTTTTGAGCCGATTGGAAACGCTCGCCGTGGCACTGTCTTTCATCCCATCAAGGATGATTTTGGCTTGGCTACCCTGCCTGCGCATTCGGTTCCCTTTCGCGGCGCGCTGTTCGGCTTTCTCTCGGTTTTTCTGCGCTTCGAGCTCTAGTCTTTTTTGCTCTTTATTAGCGCTATTTAACTGCCTTTCAAGCGCAAGCACAGTTTGGCTTTTCTGCTCGGCGTAGAAGTCATAGTTTCCGCCATATTGAGCAAGCCCAAGGCTGCTGAGCTCCCAAATTTGCGTCATGTGCCGCAGCAATGCCCTATCGTGACTCACTAACAGAATATGGCCACTAAACTGCGCCATCTGCTCGATTAGCCATTGCTTGGCTTGCTGGTCTAGATGATTGGAAGGCTCGTCTAACACCAACAAATCCGCGTCAGACTGGAACAACTGCCACAGCTGCAAGCGAGCGAGTTCTCCACCACTAAGCGCTCGGCACGGCATTGAAAAATCGGCGGGTAAATTTAACGCGAGCAGCTCAGCGGCCAGCTCACTTTCTAGCTGCCAACGCTCTCCAATCAGGTCAAAGAAACGGCTGTCACAACTGCCCTGCTCGACCTGCTTAAGCGCATCTAACACCAAGTCTAGCCCCAAGAACTGAGCGACGGTCACGTTGCCATCCAGTAACGTTGAGGGCAGCTGTGAGTAAGTAGCCACTTTCCCGTTGAGGATTATTTGGCCAGAGGTTGGGGAAAGTTGCTTGGTTAACAGTGACACCAATAGCGACTTTCCCGCACCATTGCGCCCCACCAGCCCTACACGGCGGTCATTGAGTGTGCAGCTAATATCGCGAAACAGCGTCTCGCCATTGTCGAATTGATAACTAAGATGAGTGGCTTGTAATAACGGCATAATGCCTCCTGTAAATCAGGGACATAAGGCGCAGACAGATACGTTTGATGATAACAGTCACACTAACCAATAGCGGAGACTGAAATAATTTTGCAAAGTGCAAGCGGTGACTGAGCTACGCCTACTAACCCTGTAAATCCAATAAAAGAGATGAAGATGGATGACAGGTATTAGTGCTTCATTATGGCGCAGACTCCTAAAGAAATGATGGGGTGAGTGTACTAAAAGTCTTGTTCAAAAAGCAAACAAACTGTTCAAAAACATGAACTGATTTTAACTTTCGCTTTCCAGCAGCATAGAAAAAGCCAGCATACAAATGCTGGCTTCATAAATCTGGTTAGTCACGAAAAATTAGACGAGTTTCATCTCTTGGATGATGTCTGAAGCGATTTCTGGCTTGGTGCTAGTCGGCTTAGCATGCAGGTCAGACTTCAATTGCCCCTTGCGGTTACGTAGCCCCGCTTCTAGTTTTTTCACCGCCGAAGCAATCGCTGGGTACATGATATCGTCAGTTGCCTTAGCTGAAACCCTAGCACCTTCATAATTGGTGAAAACTTCCACATGGTGATGGCCGTGCTCTTTGGTGATGATGATGTCGCTGCTGATCAATTGTGGGTAATGAGTGGCGACTTTATCAAATTTGCCTTCAATCTCTTTACGAGAATCTTCATTGATTGATACGTGGTGTGTTTGAACATTTACTTTCATAATAATTATACCTTTTCAATCACTCTGTGACTTAAAACCTATCAAACTCAACACTAGATAACCAAGCAGAGAATGATACATATATGACCAACGTCAGTATTATCAAATATTCTTCTCTTCCCCCCTTGAATATCGTTTGGTGCGCCAGAATATATTGGGTCAGCGAAAGCGCTTTTGCTGAAAAAGTGTTCGTCTCCTTTAAAGGTAGCTCAAAATTGGAGCACTCAGTTAAGCTAATCTTGTAAAGCCCCTCCACATTAAGCACAAGCCAATAAAACCCTCTCGTCTCTAATCCGACAATCTTTTCAAAACCACCTGTTTTCCCTCAGAAAACGTGATTTCCCGCTCATCCATGCTCGGTTCTCCCTGCACCCTAGTGACCATATGCTAATGTTTTTCTAACAAATATGGATTTATCAAACTACTAATCAGGGATGAGCAATGGCTGATCAGTTTTCACCTTCAGCAAGCAGCATGTCTGCCAAAGATTCAAAAAATCAGCAGCATAGCGTAAGTCATTTTCGGGTTTCAGAGTTTCTATCGGAACCGTTTCTGATCGAACTCACTTTAGTATCTAAATCATTTTCGATTGCTGATCAGCTAGGTCAAAAACTCACGGTAAGCCGCTATGACAGTAGCGAAGGCAGCCTTAAATTAGTGCGCAGCTTTAACGGTGTGGTCGCCGAAGTTCAGCACCTTGGCATGGACGCCAACCTGCAATACTCAAGCTATCGAGTGGTGCTAAAACCATGGCTATGGCTGCTCACCCACAGCCATGAATTTCGTGTTTATCAAAACCAATCCACCAAAGACATTGTGTGTGATATTTTTGATAACGCTGGATTTAATGGGGCATACCAAGCGAGCAACCTCCCCTCAACTAAAAGGGAATATTGCCTGCAATATAACGAGTCCGATTTTGACTTTGTGACTCGATTGCTCGCCGAAGAAGGCATTCACTATTATTTTGAGCACAGCGATGGCGAGCACACCCTAGTGCTGCACGATGCCCAAAAACCCTTTGATAAAGCCGATGTCGCGAAGTTTGATATGGCCGAAGTCCCTTCAGGAAACAACCCGCTCATCGACGAATGGCAACCCATAGGTGCCTTTCACGGTGCCAGTATAGAGCTCACCAATTACGACTACTCCCAATCAAAACTGGTCACCAGTGGGGTAAAAAAATCCAGCCACACCTTAGCAAACAACTCCAAACTCAGCGCTCGTTACTACCCATCAGCCAGTATCAGTGGTGACATGAGTGATTTATCGAGTAACTTGGCTAAACGGCGCATAGAGCAACTGGAACAAAACTACCAACAAGTAAAAGCTGTGGCTAAAGTCGACGCCTTCACTCTTGCCAGTTGGCTTTCCCTTGCAAGCCACCTTGATAAATCCCAGCTTGGCGATTTCTCTGTCATTGCAATTGAACGGGAATACCACGACAACAACCAATGCCACAGCGCAGTGACTTTAATAGACAAATCAGTTTGTCACTATCCAAAACCCATGACGAAACCACGCGTATTTGGCCTGCAAAGTGCACTCGTCGCCGGCTCAACTGCCGGTGATATCAATCAAGATGAGCAAGGCAGAGTGCGAATCCAATTTCACTGGGACACCGAAACCAGCGGCGATAAAACCAGTTGTTACGTTCGAGTGGCGCAACTGATGGCGGGCAGCGGCTACGGTAGCCAATTTGTGCCACGCGTTGGCCATGAAGTGTTGGTCGCTTTTATCGATGGCGATCCGGATAACCCCATCATCACAGGTAGCGTCTATAACAGTAATAATGCCCCGCCATACAAAGAATCCAATGCGAGCAAGTCGGGCTTCAAAACCCAGCTCAGCGGCGAAAGCAACGAGCTCTTTTTTGATGATAAACAAGACAACGAACAGGTCTATCTCCATGCGGCGAAAGACTTTGTTCAAGAGGTAGAGAACAATCATAGTGAAACCGTTAAAGGCGAGCTGAGCCAAACCGTGACCAAACAAATGGCCATCACCACCGATGATGCCTACTCACTGACAGTGAAAGAGGCACTTACCGAGAAAGGTAAAACCATCTCTCTTGAGGCCGACAGCAGCATCGAGCTGAAAGTGGGTTCAAGTAAAATCACCTTGTCGAGTTCTTCTATCGCCATAGAAGCGAGCAGCATTGATATCAAGGCCGACAACGCCCTCAGCTTGCAAGGAATGAACGTTGAAAGCAAAGCAACCTCGGCGAACAAAATCTCCGGCGCGACCACCGCGGTTGAAGCCACCAGTTCGAATACCGTTAAAGGCATGAGCGTCACCATAGACGCGCAAACCACCCTCAGCGCACAAGGTCAGCTAAGCGCGGAGTTTAAATCCGGTCTCAAGGCTACCTTTGACGGAGGCGTAATGGGCGAGCTAAAAGGCGCGATCTTAAAGGTGAACTAATGACATATAAAAAAATCCCTTACCCATTTGGCATACAGATCCTTCAGCGCTTTCCTGCAAGTGATGAAGCAAAAGCGCTGGTGATAGAAGATCAACCAACCGAAGCGTCCATCCAAGCGCTTATCGATGGCAAGCTCTACTATGATTTGACTCAATTTGTCGCCCACGCGATGCCCGTACGTGAGGCGATATGGTGGGCAGCTATCACCTTAGAGCAGCGAAATGATGTGTGGTCAAACGCCCAGCGCCAATGCATTGATACGGCAAAACAGTGGGTGAAAGCTCCTTCGGAAGAACTGCGGCGCAAAAGCGAACTATTTGCCAATCGGCTAGGCCTCAACTGCGGCCCATCTTGGCTAGCGCAAGCCGTATTTTGGAACGGTGCGGGCAGCATTGTCGCCCCCGATCTCCCCACCGTACTGCCCGACCCATTTCTGTATGCCAAAGCCGTATCTGGAGCCATCAATCACTCTGCCGCGCTGCCCGAATGGGATCAAAGCCAACACTACTACCAGCAGGCCTTCAACAAAGGGCTGGCCATAGCGCGAGGTGAAAACGGAGAGGAGTCATCATCATGACGTTACCGGCCGCAAGACTTACCGACATGCACGTTTGCCCAATGCAAACCCCTGCGGTTCCCCCTATTCCTCATGTGGGCGGGCCGATCACCGGCCCAGGTGCCCCAACCGTATTAATTGGCGGAATGCCCGCCGCCACCCTAGGTGATATGTGCATGTGCGTCGGCCCGCCAGACTCGATAATCAAAGGCAGCGCAACCGTTCTTATCAACAATAAGCCTGCTGCTCGCATGGGAGACAGCACGGCACACGGCGGCACCATAGTGCTTGGAATGCCAACCGTTTTGATAGGCGGTTAATTTAATTTGCTAGTCGTTTCAGCAAAAAAATCCCAGTGATTAATCAAAGTTGGATGGAGTTCAAACTTTTAGCTTAATTGTTAATTTATTTAACTATTTTTGCGGAAAATCCTGAAATTGCAGCTTTACTGTTAACAGTGCACTCATGCTCTTATAAATTGTGCGCGCTAGTTAACATTCGCTTAAGCATAATGAAAGGATTCTTATGAGTGGTATAAGTGGCATTGAAGAGTTCTTAACTCCTATCTCCGACCAATCTCCCTGCGGTAACTATCTTAAACTCGATAGAAGCGTTTATCGTGGGCTAAGAAATACCTACAACGCCGCCCAATCTAGTTTTCGCCAACTAATAGAAACGCCCGATGCTTCTGCCGATCAGCTATTACTGAATAAAAACCAAACAAGTTGGCTGTTACTGCGCGATACCACTCAAGACGCACTGCTGAAAAAAACCAAAGATATTGAAATTCTCGGCTGGAATATCTCAAGCCAACTTTTCACCGAACAACCGTTCGACAACCTCGCCAAAGCGCTCACCATTTTGCAAGTTTGGGTAGAGCAATATTGGGATGATCTTCACCCAAAACCGCCAGAAGAAAAGCTCAAAGCTGAAACAGAGCAAGACAAACTGCGCGAATGGACGGAGTTTCGCACCCGTCCATTGCTTCAGTTAGTGGGTGAATCCCCCGACTCAACCGCACTTTATGTGCCGCTACAAATGCAAGCAATCATAGGCGACATCACCTTTGGCGACTATCTTAAAGCCGAACTCGATGGCAGTTTGGCTCGGCTAAAAGAACAAGCCAACCAGCAGTTTTCTAATACCACCATGCAAGTGCTACAGCAGTTAGTGAGCTGCTATCACGCCCTAGCTCAAACGGAAAAACTGGTCGCTGAAAAATGTAGCCAAGCGGGCGTTACGCTTATCAGTTTTAAGTTTATCAAAGCCAATTTCAAAGAATTAATTAGCGCGATTGAATTTCTTGTTGGGGAAAGGTTTAGCCCTTGGCCGCTTAATGCCGACCTTGGTCCAATATCCCAACCCGAACCGTCTCAAGCACCACAGGCTATAGCGGCGAGTCAGCCAATGGCCAAACAACCGAATACCGAACCTGCACCTTCTCATAAAGAAATCGGCTCAATGGCTTCTAACCTACAAAGCGATACTGGGATTAACGCGCCAGCTCAGACGATATCCAATATCAACGGCATCACCAATCGCGATCACGCCTTTCAAGAAATTCGTAAAATTGCCCAGTACTTTGAGCAAACCGAACCCCATAGCCCAGTGGCGTTTCTGCTCGAACGGGCCATCCGCTGGGGTTACCTCAGCCTACCTGAGCTGATGCAAGAAATGATCGGTGAAGAACAAAAAGCGTTTAATCAAATTAACCAACTCACAGGGATGGATCATCTGGAAAAATTGGACTTAAGCGATAAGTCTAGCGACAGAGCCAACCCCACCAGCACTCAAATCAATTCGGCCCCTGAGTTAAGCATTCCAGGTTCCGAGCACTCTTCAGAGCCACAAGGTTCTGACAACCCAACTCATGCCTCATCAAACACCCAAGCAACGTCAGGAAGTTCTAGCGCTAGTGTGTCGGATTTTAAATGGTAATGACTTAAAAATGCTAATAAGCGAAGGAGAAAGCAATGGCTTCTATTTATATGAGAATTGATGGCGTTAGTCCTAAAGGTGCAGCAACCGTTGAAAAGATCGGTGGCAAAGACGGATTCTTCGCGATCGATCAACTTTCATGGGGAGCAGTACGTGGTGTCGGCATTGATGTCGGTAACGCCAACAATGCCGACCAAGGCATGGTCGCACTAGGGGAAGTAAACATCAGCCGCGGCTGCGATGGGGCTTCTCCTTATCTCACCACCTTCTTATACGCGCCTGGCGCAGATGGGAAAACCGTCGAAATCGTCATGACTAAGCCCAACCGTGAAGGTTCCGGCGCCGATCCTTACCTGATCATAACGTTAAAATCTTCCCGTATATCCAGCTACAACATGACAGGCAGCGATGGCTCGCTACCCAACGAATCATTAAGCCTTGTTTATACCGAAATCTCTAAGGCTTATTACATTGAGGCCGAAGGCGGCAAGATCGAAAAAGGCCCTGAAGTTGGCTTTGATGCGACCACCGCAAAAGTCACCTCTACTGCTTCATAATTGATCAAGGAGAATTATTGTGGCATTAAATTCCCAACATAAACGCGTCAGCAAAAACCGCGTCAGCATCACTTATGACGTTGAAACCAATGGCGCCGTCGAAACCAAAGAACTCCCTTTTGTTGTGGGTGTTATTGGTGACTATTCCGGTCACAAGCAAGATAAAGAAGACGTAGAAGATCGCACTTTTTACAATGTCGACAAAGATAACTTTGACACAGTAATGAAGCGAGTCGGCCCAGAATTATCTCTCAAAGTCGACAATGTCCTGGGTGACGATGATAGCCAATTCGAAGCCAACCTGAAATTTGACTCAATGAATGACTTCGAACCAGAAGCCATCATTGACCAAGTCGAACCACTTAAAAAACTGGTTGAAACCCGCAATCAACTCAAAGTGCTGCTTTCTAAAGCTGACCGCTCACGCGACTTAGAAAAACTGCTCAAAGAAGTGCTGCAAAGTGCCGAAACCATCAATGCCTTATCCGATGAACTTGGCATTAAAAAAGAAGGGGGTGAGTAATGAGTACTGAAGCCGAAAAATCCACCCAAGCTGAAGCGGCAGAAGGTTCGCTCAATTTCTTAGACAGAGCCATTGAAGCGACTACGCAAACCCCAGCAGACACCACCAAAGAGCTGTTTTCTGTTCTGGCAGAGCAAGCGCTATCGGGGACGGTGACTTGGGATAAAAACCTCACCAAAACCATCGAAAGTGCCATTGGTCAAATTGACCAGCAGCTATCTAAACAGCTTTCACAAGTGATGCAGCAAAAAGAGTTCCAAAAACTGGAAGGCTCTTGGCGCGGCTTACAAAAACTCGTCAAAGAGAGCGAACTTGGCCCAGACTTGAAAATCAAGATGGTCGACTACACCCAAGAAGAGCTACTCGAGCAGTTTGAAGATGCGCCAGCGATTGACCGCAGTCCACTGTTTAATGCGGTGTATCAATCCGAATATGGCACCGCTGGTGGCGCGCCATACGGCACCTTTATTGGCGACTACGAGTTTAGCGCCAAAGATGAAGATGTCGCTCTGCTGCGTTACATGGGCGAAGTTGCGGCGGCGTGTCACTCGCCGTTTATTGCCGCGGCCAATGCAGAAATGTTCGAGTTCAACGACTTCACCACCTTTGAAGAAGGCAAACCAGTTGCTGCAGGGTTCGACTCTCCAGCCTACGCGGCATGGAATTCCTTCCGTGAAAGTGATGACGCCCGTTACGTCACTCTAACTCTACCTCGCACCTTGGCACGCTTACCTTATGGCGACAAAGGGCTTGGTACTAGCGTATTTAACTACGAAGAGCTTGGTACCGACATGGACGGTAACCCAAAACCGGCCAACAACGATCAACTGGTTTGGTCTAACGCGGCCTACGATCTGGGGCTGAAAATGACCCAAGCGTATACCGCTTACGGCTGGTGTACTGCGATCCGCGGGCTCGACAACGGCGGCAAAGTCGAAAATCTCCCTAACCTAACCTACAAGTCAGAAGCGGGCGATCTCCTTCAGCAATGCCCAACCGAAGTCAACATTACCGACGAGCGTGAAAAAGAGCTCAGTGATTTAGGCTTCTTGCCGTTAGTTCACTATAAAAACTCCAACTACGGGGTATTTATTGGTGGCCAAACAACCCAAAAACCCAAAACCTTTACCGATCCAGATGCCACGGCTAACGCCGCTATCTCGGCGCGTTTGCCTTACATCATGGCCAGTAGCCGTATTGCCCACTACTTAAAAGTGATGGGACGCGACAAACTCGGCTCTAACCTTGAAGCGCCCGATGTGCAGCGCGATCTACAGTTATGGATCGATCAGTACACCAACGCAGGTGCCATCGGTAACGATCAGCGAGCCAAAACCCCCTTGGCAGAGTCTCGCATTGAAGTCGTCGCACAGCCGGGACGCCCGGGCTCTTACTCTGCCATTGCGCACTTAAGGCCTTGGTTACAACTCGAAGAGCTGACCACTTCAGTACGTATGGTTGCCAAGATCCCTGGCTAATAATGTTGGCGTGGCCGGAGCAATTCGGCCACGAATTTAAATGCAGTTATCATCCCAATGGCAAGCACAGTTCAACGCTCTCGACAGCAAAGACAACGCCTTTTTATCAGAGGCGTTATCTTTGCTTTTGGTGCTAGATAAAAAAACGCTATCCAGCCGCAGTCACCTTATTTGCTCGCTGTCCAAACTTATCGCCGAATTGGATAACACCTTGTCGACGCAGCTCGACAACATCACCCACCACCCGGACTTCGAACTATTAGAAAAAAACTGGCGTAGCCTGCATGGCCTCGCCACTTTACCAGTTAACTACCAGCGCATTCGCTTAAAGCTACTTGATATGAACTGGCAAGAAGTCTCAACCGACGTCAATCAAGCCTACAGCACCAAAACATCGGAGCTGTTCAACAAAATCGGCAACCAAGAGCTCAATACCCTTGGTGGCCATCCGTTTGGCTGTATTACGTTTGCCCACTCGATTTCGATGGATATCAGCTTTGATAGCGACTACGACGATCTGTTTACCTTAGAGCTGCTTGGAAAGCTTGGCGAAAGCACCCTGTGCCCGATGCTTTTTTCTCCCGATGCGCAATTTTTTGCCAATCGAGGCGCCGACTGGCTATCTGACATCAATCGGATAGAAAAAATTCTGACCGGCCCCGACTACCAAGCATGGCAAGATTTGCGCTCTAAGCCTTGCTCGCGTTTTATCGGTCTTGCGATGCCATTTATCCGAGTGCGAAAACCGCGCCGCAACGCCAAAGTCGGATTTGTGTATAACGAGTCTGGGGATGGGCTTTGGGGCAACGCGGTTTTTGCTTTTACCACCACCATCATGCGCGAATACCACCGTATTAATTGGTTTGGCTTTTTAAAGTCACGCTGGAATGATAAATACCAAGGTGCCGTCGTTAATTTACCCGCGCGCAGCCTTGCCGCTTCTTTTATTGAACAACCAGAAGTCGACGTGACCCTCTTTGGCCAAATTTCGACTTTTTACGCTCAAAATGGCTTTATTCCACTCACCAAAAGTCCACTCACCGAGAAGTTCTACTTCAATGGCAATAACTCGATTTGGCAACACGCGAACATCGACCGAGACCAAGTGCTCACCCAAGTGCAAACCTGCTTGATGTCGTGCCGCATCGCCCATTACTTAAAAGTACAAGTACGCGAGATGATCGGCAGCTTTAATACCGCCGCCGAGTGTGAGTTATTTCTCACCCAGTGGATTGAGAAGTTCTCGAGTAACGTCTCGTTCGCCAACGAAGAAACATTGGCCAAATACCCACTCAGTTTTGCGAAAATCAGCGTGAGTGAATCTATCAGCCAGCCGGGCAGCTTTGCTTGTACGCTGCGTATCGTGCCGCAATACCAATACGACCATTTCAACGGTGAAGTCATACTGACTACCGAACTTGATGAGGTGGCCTAATGAGTTTTTGGCAAACCTTTGTGGCCAACGACAAACCGTCACCCCGCAGTGAGATCGCCGATATTAAATATCACCTCACCAAACTGCTGGAAGCCGAAGCTTCATTGATCGATCTTGACGATCGCTTAACCGAGATCAATCGATCCAGTCTGAAATTCGGCATCGAAGATATCCAACTGCTCAGCGCGAGCTTAGATAAGGCGCAACTGGCGCTGAGGATCGAGTCTTGGATCCGCAGTTTTGAGCCCAGATTTAGCCATATCACCGTCGAGTTGCTCGACAGAAAAGAGGGCGAGAACGCGGTGTTTTTCAACATTATCGCCAGCGTCCCAACCCAATACGGAGAGAAAGAGCTGATTTTTGACTCCAAAATCACCCTCACCGACCTCACCACTCAGCTAAAGGAGGAAAGCTATGACTGATCCTTTGCTGCGTTATTACGAACAAGAGCTCGCGTTTGTACGCCGTTCATTAGGCCAGTTTGGTCATGAGCACCCCGCTCACGCCGAAAGCCTCAACATTCACCAGGGCCAAATCGAAGACCCAAGCATGGCACGGCTACTCGATGGCGTCGCGCTGCTAAACGCCAATGTAGAAAAGCAGCTCAGCGATCAACTGCCCGATGTCATCGATGGACTGTTAGGGGTACTCTACCCGTCCTATATTCAAACCGTGCCAAGCGTTGTCTACTTGCAGCTCAACAGTGAGCAAGAGAGCATCGAAGCGACACGATTACCAAAAAACGCCCAATTTAGTGGCAAAAATGGTGAGCAAGAGTGTCTGTTTTCGACCGTGGATAACCTAGAGATCGCCCCATTTCTACTTACCGATGTCCAAGCGATCAGCGCGCCATTCAACTTCAATCGCCCCGCGTGCGCCGGACACAATAGCACCGCGGCTATTCAGCTAAGTTTATCCACTGGCGATCCCGACGTGCACTTTAGCCACCTAGACATAAATGATCTCGACTTCTTTGTTCAAGGGTTTGAAAACAACGCGGACTCTTTGGTTGAGCTGCTACTAAGCAACACCTGCGCCATTTCCGTGTCAGACTCAGAGTGCCAGCGTCACCTTGCCATCCATAACCAGCAGCTAAAAAGTCGCATAAGCGATCTCGAATTCACCTTTTTGCCCCAGTACGGTAATCAGTTTTCTGGCTATCAATTGATAGCGGAATTTCTCTATTTCAAAGAAAAGAGGCAGTTCTTCCGCCTAAAAGGCTTTGGTCAGTACGCCAAACAATTTGCCAGCTCCGAACTTAAGGTCAACCTGTTTATGACCTCGCTACCGTCGGAGTTCATTCGCCTATTTGACAAAGAAGTGTTTAAGCTCAACGTCGTGCCCGCCGTTAATCTGTTTAACCAAGTGGGTGAGCCTGTGAGCTACGATCAACGCAGCTTAACCATTCCGATCAATGCCGATGCCCATAGTGACGATCCAATAGAAGTCGTCGAAGTGTTAGAGGTTTACGAAATCACCCCCAGCGGAGAAAAGCCGTTAGTACCGCTGTTTAAAGATAAATACGCCAACAATCGCCACTGCGATTACTGGCAAGCAAAGCGAGATTTAAACGACGATATCCACCTTGCTATCTCACTATCCACTCAGCAAAGCCTTGAGTTCAATAAGCTTTATGGCACCCGATTGTTGTGTACCAATGGCAAACAAGCGTGCGGGATCAACGGCCAACTCGAGTGCTTAGAAAGCATCGATTTACCCGGTGAGTTCAGCGCGATTTACCCACCAAGCGCGCCGATTGAGCGGGAAAAAGATCAAAACCTCCACTGGCGGTTTATCGGTTTGCTCAATGGCAACTTTGCCTCTTTATTACAAGCGCCACACCCCGAAGAAGCGCTCAAGCAGATGCTCAGCCTGTGTAGCCGTAGCCAAGTTTCTGCCAACGAAATTCAAATGATCCGCGCGGTAAAATTTAAGTCGCAGGTGTCGGCGTTACGGGTGATGGGCAAGAACGTATTTTCACCGGGTACCGAAATCGACATTACCTTAGATACCAACGGCCCCTATTTGGTGTTTTGTGATGTGCTTAACCGCTTCTTCCAGCAGTTTTGCAGTTTCGACCGTTATATTCAGCTCAAAATCCGCATCTATGGTCGCGACGACATCGCCAAGCAATACCCGAAAGTACACGGGAGCCAGTTATGTCTGTAGTCCAAAAAGAGCGGAACGTACGCGCTAGATTTAAGGAGGCAAAATGAACTTCCTCTACGATCTCGCCAGTAAACCAGAGCAATACGACTTTGCCCAAGCCATGCGATTGCTCACCCGTTTAATGGCCAAGTCGCCACGTAAAATTCAGCTACAACTGAAAGCCGAAGCGATCCCAACCGGCGACCCACACGAAATTCAGTATTTCTCTTTTAAGGGCAACAAAGCCAAGTTGCGCCTCGCTAAGCAAGCGTTGTCTGGCGTAAAAGGCGTGCTGCCTAACTACATCTACGAAGAGATGCTCACCGCGCTTTACCGAGAAGATCACGCCTTAAAAGACTTTCTGGATGTTTTCAATCAACGTCATTTTGAAATTACTTATCGGCTGGATGCGCAGTCGTGGTTATTGGTCGAAAAAGAACAATCACCACAAAAAGTTGAACTATTGCAACACTTAGCAGCGCTTCATCAACAGCAACAGGGTCACTTTCAGTACACCTTATTGCTTGGCCAACAAAGCCGTAACCTTAGTGTTTTAGCGCAGCTTCTCAACGACTACTTTCCCTATCACATTGAGGTGAAATGCAAGCTGTCTGAAAGACGAAAACTGCCGAGTGACTCGCTAACCAAGCTTGGTTGCCACGAAAGTTACAACAGCCGCATCGGCCAGGGCTTTCTGCTTGGCAGCACTTGCACCGCCCATTTTAACCATATCCAGATTTTCGTTACGCCCAAAAGCTTACGCGAATTTAGCGCGCTGCAGGCAGACAAGCAGCTTGGCAACGTCATGAAGCAATTGGCACAGCACTACTTAAGAGATAACACCCAAATATCGATCTATATGACCGTAAAACGCGCTTACCTTGAGCGGCCAGTACTTTCAAGCCAAATAACACTCGCAGCAAAACTTGGCGAGGTAGACTGCCTAGCGCCAGAGCGTAATCCAAATAAAACCATGAAAATATTACTTATCTAGCCGTCAGTTGGCACTCAAACGGCACGGATAGCACGGAGATACAAGGAATCAATTATGACTCAGGTAACCCTTACCAACTTGGTAGCAAAGCTCTCACCAGAGCTCAAACAAGCGTTGGAAACATCAGCAGGCGTTGCGATGAACCAAAAAGTTGCCGCCATTGAAGTAGAACACTGGCTGCTGCAGCTTATCTCGCAAAAAGACGCTAAGTTGGTGGCGCTATTTGATTCCCAAAAAGTCGCGCATGAAAGCTTTGTTAAAGAGCTGACGGGCAAAATCAACAGCCTTACAACGGGCAACGAAGGGCAGCCGACCTTAAGCCATGCGCTCACCGAACTGATGAAAGATGCTTGGATGATCGCTTCGGTCAACTACGGTCACGGTGAAGTGGTGAGCTTGCACCTTATCCAAGCCCTGCTCCAGCAAAACGTTATGGGGGTGAGCACACTGCAGTTAGAGAGCTTACAAAATCTCTCGATTGAATCGCTGCAAGGGTTGATCAAGAAAACCCCCATAGTGCGCGCTGCAGCCTCAGCCGGCGGCGGTGCAGATGCCGACACGACACCTTCTGGCAATGATGCCCTTAGCAAATACACCATCAACCTGACCCAGCAGGCCATCGATGGCAATATTGACCCGATTTCAGGGCGCAACGCCGAGGTGCGTAAAGCCATTGATATCTTATGCCGTAAACGACAAAACAATCCGATTATTGTTGGCGAACCCGGGGTAGGTAAAACAGCCATTGTTGAAGGCCTCGCGCTGCGCATTGCCGCCGACCAAGTGCCCGGCGCCCTGCAAGGTGTGCAGATCCACTCGCTGGATTTAGGCTTACTGCAAGCCGGGGCAAGCGTAAAAGGGGAGTTTGAAAATCGCTTGAAAGACGTCATCAATGAAGTCAAAAACTCCGAGCAACCCATTATTGTCTTTATTGATGAGGCCCACACTTTAATCGGCGCTGGCGGCGCAGCAGGACAAAACGATGCCGCGAACTTACTCAAACCAGCGCTTGCAAGAGGCGAGTTTAAAACCATCGCCGCCACCACATGGGCCGAGTACAAAAAATACTTTGAAAAAGACCCCGCCCTCACGCGCCGTTTTCAAGTGGTGAGTGTGGAAGAACCAAGCGCTGAAGATGCCATGCAGATGCTACGCGGCATCGCCGCTTCGCTGCAAAAACATCACGGCGCATTTATTGCCGAGTCTGCGATTGATGCCGCGGTCAAACTGTCGATCCGTTACTTACCAAGCCGACAACTGCCCGACAAAGCCATTAGCTTGCTCGATACCGCCAGCGCCAGAATTGCCCTCACCCAAGGCGCAAAGCCCGAGGTTATCGAGAGCCTCGAACAAACCATTCGCTATCAACAAAACGAAAAAGTGGCGCTTGAAAAAGAGCAAGCCTTGTTTGCCAACAGCGAAGAAGAAATTGTCGAAATTGAGCAAGACATTCAAGCCAATCAAGCCAAACTCGCCGACTATCAAACGCGTTGGGAGCAAGAAGTCGAATTAGTTGATCAAATCAAGCTACTCCAAGCTGAGATCTGCGACGAACAAGTCGACGAAGAGGCCGAAGTCGAAACCGAGAAGCAGAGCGAACTCAACACCCTGCGCGATAAGCTCTCCACCTTGCAAGGCGAAGAGCCTTTGGTCTACGCGCTGGTCGATGACAGTGCGATTGCCCAGATCATCGCCAACTGGACGGGTATTCCCGTCGGTACCATGATGAGCGATGAACTCAACAAACTTCTTAGCTTAGAAGATGAACTCGATAAACGAGTCATCGGCCAAAACGTGGCCAAACAAGAGCTCGCCAAAGCAATTCGGATCTCGCGCGCAGGCCTCACCGATAGCCGCAAACCGATTGGGGTATTTTTAATGTGTGGCCCAAGTGGGGTTGGTAAAACCGAAACCGCGATGGCACTTGCAGAGCAGCTCTATGGCGGTAACAACGACCTGACCGTCGTCAATATGACCGAATTTAAAGAAGAGCATAAAATCTCTATGCTGCTTGGCTCACCCGCTGGCTATGTTGGCTACGGCGAAGGGGGCGTATTAACCGAAGCGATTCGCCGCAACCCCTATTCGGTGTTGCTGCTCGACGAAATGGAAAAAGCCCACCCTGGGGTGCACGATCTCTTCTACCAAATCTTTGATAAAGGCCATATCAAAGACAGCGAAGGGCGCACCATCGATTTTAAAAACACCATTATTATCATGACCTCCAATGCGGCCGACCAAGCCATTTGCGATATCTGCGCCGAAAACAGCGAGCGCTTAGATAACGACGATTTACTGGAAGCCATTCGCCCTGACCTGCAGCATTATTTCAAGCCAGCATTTTTAGGCCGAACCACCATAGTGCCTTACTACCCACTTAATGATGAAGAGTTGGGTAAGATCACTGAAATTGCCCTAAATCGGATCAAGAAAAAGCTCGCCGAGCAATATCAGGCCAGTTTTGTGTGGGAGGAGGGATTTATTGACTACGTAGTGAGCAAAAACACCGACCCAACCACAGGTGGGCGAGCGGTAGAACAGATCATCAACCGCTCGTTAATGCCAAGACTCGCCGAAGAGTGTATTGGCCGTTTAAGCCGCCAAGAGCCCATAAGCCACGTACAAGTTGGCGTAACAGACTCTTGCCATGACTTTACCTTAAAGATTAGCTAAGGAGAGCGCGGGGCCTTGCCCCGCCGAATGGAATTGAACACAAAGCCACACGCGACAACACAGCAACGCCGAGTATATCCCCCTCTAGTGTGGATAGCGCTAACGCTCGGCCTACTTTTGCCCCCTACGCTACTGGCTAAAGTTAGCGTCGGTCCTGCGCGTCTCATGCTAACCACCCAGGACTGGCCACCCTATCAGGAGTATTCACAACCAGAAATGCACGGGTTGGCACTCGACAAAGTCAAGTGCGCCCTGAGTAAAATGGGCCAACCCTATCAGATCACCATGACCAATTGGTCTGATGCGCAATTGCGAGTGCAAAACGGCACCCACCATGGCTTTTTTGTCGCGGCGCAAACCGAGGAGCGCGACGAGTACGCCAAGCTTTCAAACACCATCGCCGAGCAGAAAACCAACTGGTTCTTTGGCCCGGGGGTAAGCCCAAAATTAGACGAGCTCTCTAAAGTGAATCTGAAATTTTCGGCGAAGTTTGGCTCTAACAAATGGTTTTGGTTAAAACGGAACGGGTATAACGTCGTGAAGCAGCCACGCGATGCTAAAGTATTATTAAAGCTATTAAAACAAAGAGAAATTGATGTCGCGTTGGAAGATGAGTTGGTGTTCTTACGTGAACTTAAACAGGCGGCTCTGCCAAGCGATTACTTTAACCACCAACAGCTTCAAACCGATGCGATGGGCGTCTACTTTTCGCTGCGGTTCTTAAAGCAATATTCTGGCTTTCTAGAAAGCTTCAATCTAGCCGTTTCTAAATGCGAGGACTAGTTTATGACAATTAGCGTGCATTTAATCTCCATTCCAGACCAAGAGGTAGTCGCCTCTCGGGTCATATACTTGCCAGAGCATGGCGGGGAGTTTGGCCGTGCGCCTTCGTGTGATATTCCCCTGCCCGATCAAACTAAACGCATTTCCCGCGTTCATGGGCAAATCAGTTTAACCGACGATGGCTACACCATTACCGACTCGAGCAACAATGGTTCGAGCCTCAATGAGCGCAAGTTGGTGAAGGGCAAAGCATACCCTCTCAGTGATGGCGATATCGTTAAAATTGAACACTACACTATGCTTATCAGCACCTTGGTCAGCAGCAATCAAAAACAATCCCCTAACCCGTCCGAGGCCACTATGTCCGAGCAGCCTTTTTCTCTCGATCTCAACGATGATGGTTTGGATTTCTTAGAAGAAGTCGCATCAGCGGTGCAAGCCGACAAACCTTCGCCTTTTTCAAAAGACAACGTCCTCAACGACGACCCGTTTGCCATCGATCCTTTCGAAGACTTAAATGAAGAACAAGTCGCCCCGAATGTTGAAGTCGATGAAGTTCAACCTCTCACCAGCAGAGCGAAACCAAACGATTTGGAGTATTTGCCCGCAAACAGCGAACAAGATAGCCGTGTCGCGGCTTCCATTGAGCAGTTGCTGGTACTCACTAAAGAAAACCAACACGCACTACAAAACCCACAACTACAACAAAAACAGCTGTTTGATGCGCTTGAAAAAACCGTCGACCAGTTTCTCGCCGACTTTGCCCCAACAGTGCTAGAAAAACAGTTCAACGAGTACTTAGCTGGTGGGCTATTTAGCAACAAACAGAAAAAGTACTGGCGTATCTACCGCAAACATTACCAACATAGGCAAGAAAGTGGCGACTTTAGACGGCAATTCAAAGCGCTGTTTATGGAAAACATGCAAAAACAGA
>Ga0070725_10000874_pt1 | contig 18451 bp, 19 predicted proteins | sample tdDd002_FD_69781 | JGI IMG/M metagenome (GOLD analysis project Ga0070725, IMG submission 69781) | Marine sediment microbial communities from the Atlantic coast under amendment with organic carbon and nitrate - tdDd00.2 | ecosystem: Environmental > Aquatic > Marine > Coastal > Sediment | place... | reverse complement strand
CCAGCGGCCGTCGCCCGGCCGCAGCGTATCGCGGTAGCTGAAGCTCGCTCTCGAGAAACCGTCCATGAGGACGACTTCCCTGGCCTCCTCGAACCGGCCATGTCCTTGCGAGCCATCCAGGTACAGGCGGTAAGCCATGATCACTCTGCCTTGCTGACCTCCCATTCGATCGTCATCTTCGATAGTTAACGAAATGCGATACAGCATGCCGCCAGTATCGAGGCCGGGCAGCGGCGCAACGAATTCGAACGCCGTGGCGCCGGCCGCGAAATCGAGTGTCTGCCCCGCGTCGTCGTCGGGCTGCAGGATCGGCAAGGCCAGTTGCACCTGGCGGCGAAATGCCCGTTGCGACTGGTGCAGGGATTCGATAGCAGCGATTCGGGACTCAACCTTGTCAGCGGTGCCAATGCTGAAGCGCAGGCTGCTACCCATCAACCCGGCGATGATTCCCATGATGGTCAGGGCCACGAGCAACTCCACGAGCGTGAAGCCGCGACTCTGCCTGCTAATTGGGGTCATGTGACTCAACTTGCGTTGCCTCTTGCCAGACGTATGGTGCTGACATTGACAGAGCGCTCGAGCCCCGCGGCGTTGGCCCAACTGACCTGGACGTCGATTACCACGGGCGTATAGCGAATCGCCAGGCCGCGACTGAGATGCTCTTCCGCCGGCCGCTGCGAAACCTGCCAGTGATACTTGCCGTCCGTCACGCCAGAATCGGTGATGTCTTCGTTGACCATAATTGCCGCCGCGTAGTCGAGTTGCGATTCGGCGATGATCAGCGCGCGGCGGTAATCGCCAGCCAGGGCTGCTTTATTTGCGGCACCTCCGAGGATCTGCAGGATAACGCCATAGCTCAGCGCCAGGATCGACAACGCAACCAGGACTTCCATCAGTGTGAAGCCGCGGGTTTTTGATCGGCGCAGACCCATATCAGAGTACCTGCACGCGCCCGGTCAGCCAGTCGACCGTGATTGTGTAACTGCGTTCGAGTGCGGTAACCGTCAGCACGCTGTCGGTTGCGCTGCCGTCCGGGAAGAACTTCAGCACCGGGTCGGCATCGTCGAATGACGGCGCGCGGTTCGCCATCTCAACGGTGATGTCGTCGGGCCACTGGTAAACGATGGCGTCATCCGGTGATCGCAGAGACTGTGTGTCGGATACGACCACGAGTTCCGTGATCCGCGACTCCACTAGCGAGTCGTTGCGTACCTTGCGAAGACTCGCGGCAATCTGCTGGGTGCTCTTGCGCAGTTCGACGTAGGTCATGGCACGCGAGAATTTCGGTACTGCCACCGCAACGATCGTCACCATGATCACCAGGGTGATCAACAGTTCGATCAGGGTAAATCCTCTGTGTCTTGTGCCGTTCATCGTCTATGCCGGTATCCCGGGATTACTCCCAGCCCAGGATGTCGCGGTTCTCGCCTTCCCCGCCGTCGCTGTTGTCCGCGCCGAGTGAGTAAAGGTCGAAGTCCCCATGCTCTCCGGGTGCGACGTAGCTGTATTCGTTACCCCAGGGATCTTTTCTAATCGTCGACTTACGCAGGTACGGACCGTTCCACTGATCGACGCCGCCGGGGTTCTCGACGAGTGCCGTCAGGCCCTCGTCGCTGCTCGGGTACCTGCCGACTTCGAGCCGGTACACGTCCAGCGCGCTGCTCAATTCCTCGATCTGCAGCATCGCCGTCTTGGACTTGGACTCGCCGAGGTGTTTGATAACTCGCGGGCCCACGAGGCTCGCCAGCAGCCCCAGAATTACGAGGACGACGAGCAACTCGATCAACGTAAAGCCGCGGCTCCGGCCGCCTCTTCGTTTTACGCACAATGACATTCGATCTCTCCTGAATCCTAAACCGGCAGGTCGTTGATGCTGATGACGCCTACCAAAATTGACATGATGATGCCGGCGATCAGAATACCGAGGCCGATGATCAGCAACGGCTCCAGCATCGCCAGCATGCGCTGAACCTTGATCGCCACCTCGCCGTCATAGACGCGCGCAATGCGCAACATCATGCGGTCGAGGTTGCCGCTCTCTTCCCCGACCTTGATCATCTGGATGGCGAGCGCCGGCAAAATGGCGGCCTCCTCCAGCGTCGTGGATAAGTCCCCGCCCTCCTTCAAGCTGTCAGCCGCGGCTGACACCGACGTCGCCATAACGCGATTGGTCAGCGTGTCCCGACCGATCTCGAGGCTTTGTAATACCGGCACACCGTTTTTCAGCAAGGTGCCAAGACTGCGGCTGAACCTGGCCGTCTCATGCGCGCTAATGAGCGGACCCAGCAATGGCGCCTGCAACACGACCGCATCGAGCCGATGGCGATGCCGGGGATCCGCCAGCCAGTGTCGCGCTCCGGCGATCGCTGCGATGACCAATAGCAATCCAGCCCACCAAAACGCCGCGACGAAATCGGACACGCCCAGTACGACACGCGTCGCCACGGGCAAGGCGGAACCCATGTCCTCGAAGATTGGCCGGAACTGCGGTACCACAAGCGTCATCAGGATGATGACCGACAATGCCGCAACGAACAGCAGGATCGAGGGATAGATCAGTGCGGACACGACCTTCTCGCGCATCTCGCGGCTCCGCTCAAGGTACTCCAATAACTGCTCGAGGCCTTCGGCAAGCGTGCCGCTAACTTCCGCGGCACGAATCATGCTGATGTAGAAGCCGGAGAAGACCTTGCCCTGCTCCTGCATGGCAGCCGACAGCGACGCGCCGCCACGAACTGCTGTCTGGATATCTTCGATAAGTTTTTGTGTCGCCTCGTCGTCGTCAACGCTCAGCATGATTTCGAGCGCGCGGTCGAGCGCGGCGCCCGATGCGAGCAGGGATGCGAGCGATCGCGTAAAACCGGCAACGTCGGGCGCACGTGGCTTGCGCTGCAGCGCCGGCATTTTCAGGCGGCTGCGGCTGCGCCCGCCCTTCACCACTTCTTCGGTCAGGATCGGAATTCGGCCCGTGTCCTGCAAACGCCGGATGACTGCCGCCGCACTGGACTCGACCATTTCGCCTTCGTCCTCGGTTCCGTCGCGCGTCACAGCTTTGTAGTAGTAGTGTGGCATGGCGTTTACCCGTCCTGGATCACTCGCAGAACCTCGTCCATTGAGGTGATGCCGTCGAGCGCTTTCTGGCAACCGTCCTCGTAGATCGTGCGCATGCCGGCATCGATTGCCGCTTTCTCAATCTGGTTAGAGTCGGCTCTTGCCAGAACGAGTTTGCGAACAGCGTCGCTGATCGTCAGCAGCTCGATAATCGACTGGCGGCCGCGGTATCCCGTGTCATTACAGGCGTCACAACCCTTGGGCCGGTAGAGCACGATGTCTTTGGCATCCGTAACCCGGTCCAGCTTGAGCTCACTGACTAATTTGTCATCCGGCACGTAGGACTCGCGGCACTCATGGCAAAGCTTGCGCACCAGTCGCTGGCTGAGAACGCCGGATACCGTGGACGTCAGCAGGTAGTCGTCGATGCCCATCTCGAGCAGCCGTGTAACGCTGCTCGCGGCGCTGTTGGTGTGCAGCGTCGACAACACGAGGTGGCCGGTTAAGGCCGACTGCACACAGATCCTGGCCGTTTCGAGGTCGCGCATCTCGCCCACGAGGATGACGTCCGGGTCCTGGCGAACGATCGACCGCAGCACGCTGGCAAACGTCAGGCCGATGGCGGGCTTGACCTGGATCTGATTCACACCACTCATCTGGTATTCGACCGGATCCTCGGCCGTGATGATCTTGCGCGCCTCGGTATTGAGAAGATCGAGGGCCGTGTACAGCGTCGTCGTCTTACCACTGCCTGTCGGGCCGGTCACAAGAATCAGGCCATTCGGTTGGTGCAGGATTTCGAGAAAGGCGTCGCGAACCGTTGTAGAGAAGCCGAGCGAAGTCAGCTCCAGCTTTACGTCTCCGCGATTGAGTAGCCGCATGACGACGCTCTCGCCATGCATCGTCGGTATCGTCGAAACGCGAGCATCCACATCGCTGCCCTGGATCTTAAGCTTGATGCGCCCGTCCTGTGGCAGACGGCGCTCGGCGATGTTCAGTTTGGCCATTATCTTGATGCGCGAGATGACCGCAGCCGCGAGTTTCTGCGGCGGCGCCTCGACATCGTGCAACACGCCGTCGATGCGATAACGGACTTTGAGCTGCCCCTCGAACGGCTCTATGTGAATGTCCGACGCGGAGGCCTCACTCGCATTTTGCAGGAGTAGATTGACCAGCCGGATGACGGGGGCTTCACTGGCCATGTCCTTGAGTTGCTCGACGTCGAGGTCGGAGCCATCGTCGTCGCCGTCACCGTCGACGATCTGCCCCATCGCCGACTTGCCGTCGCCATGCAGTTGTTCGATTGCACTCTCGATCTCCGACTGCGTCGCGATCGCGAGCGACAAGGGCAAATCGTAAGCCAGTTGTAGCACCTGCCTGACGGCGTCGTCGTCGCCCGGATAGGCCATCACGAGTACCGCCTGGCCTGCCGCATCCAGTATCGGAACGCAGGTGTGCTCGCGCAGGAACCTCGGGGATATGTCGACGCTTGCCTCGGGCACGTCGAGCAGGTCGGTAGCCGCCAGCCTGGGCAAGTCATGGGACGCCGAGAGCAGTTCGGCAATGTACTGCTCGGATACCAGGCCCAGCCCGATGAGCATGCTGACAATAGTTTTGTCGTCCGCGCCCTCGGCCCTGATCCTTTGCAGCCGGCGAAACTCCGCTTCCGATATCTTGCCATCGGCGACCAGCGCCTGCCGGATGTGATGCTCCACGCGCTCTGGGCCAGTCAGGGGCGCGCGCGCGCCTGACGGGTTCGAATCATCATGCAATTTGGTGACGGCTTGAATCACGGCGCCTCTCTTACCTCGCCGGATGTTCCGCATCCAGCTTGCCTCGTTTGGCGACGTTATACGGTAGTTGCCAGCGTTCCTATGGGGCGCACTGCCCAATCACTGAGGCGAAACCTCTACCCGCAAATGGGGTCTTTTCCCCAGTTTTGACCAAAAGCCTTGCCACTATTCCGCCAGCAGTTCCTGCACGGCGTCGACCAGGGCCTGGCGCTCGAAAGGCTTGGTCAGTGTGCGATTTGCGCCTGCTATGGTTGCTGACGCGAGGTACGCCGACGTCGAGATCGCGCCTGGCTCATAGTCCATAGGCGCAACGTTGCCGCCGCCCGAAATCACGATGATTGGCATGTCGGGATGCGCCTCGCGGATCTGTTGAACCATTGCTACACCGTTAGTGCCCGGCATGATCACGTCTGTGACTACGACATCGGCGCCATCGGCCGCGAGCTTCTCAAGCCCTTCTCGCCCATTCGCGGCGAGCGTCACGTCATGGCCCGCACGCCGCAATACTTCTTTGAGAACGACGCGAACGTCCTTCTCGTCATCAATTACCAGTATGTTTGCCATTTGATCACCTTTGCTCATGTTTGTTGTGTCCTGCACTGCTTACCAGTGGCAGATAAATTTGAAACTGCGTACCTTTGCCGACCTCGCTGGTCAGAAGGATTTCTCCATCGTGTCGCCGCACGATGCCATGTACGACTGACAGGCCAAGACCAGTGCCCTCACCGACCGTCTGGGTTGTGAAGAATGGTTCGTATATGCGTTCGATGGTCTCCGCGTCCATTCCCCGTCCCGTATCGGCAACCCCGAGAACCACGTACTCCCCGGCACGGAGATTGGGGTGCCGAGCGGCCAGGTCCGCATCGACTGATCGCCGCGACAACGTTACATTGATATGCGTGTCCCCCGTCGTCAACGCCTGGTAAGCGTTATTGCACAGGTTTACAACAAGCTGCTGAATCTGTGTAGGATCGCATCGCACCAGGCCCACTTGTGCACTGATTTCAACGCGAAAATCGACTGTCGCCGGCAACAATGCCCGAATCATAATGATTGCTTCCTCGACGACAGGGGAAAACGGTTGCTCTTCGAGCGCCGCATCCTCATCAATGTGACCAAAAGTCAGGATCTGCTGGCTCAGGCCCTTTGCGCGGTTGGCCAGTGCAAGAATTCGTTCCATGTTTTCCACAACCGGACTGTCGTCGGGCAAGTCCTCCAACGCCAGGTCCGTGTACAACAGCAGCGGCTGCAATACGTTGTTGAATTCATGTGCGACACCACCTGCCAGTGTGCCCAGGGACTCGAGTCGCTGCGCATGCCGCAGTCGTGCGTTTACCTTGACCAGATTGCGACGCATGCGCTCAAGGTCCTGCGTCAAATTGTGGATTTCGAGAAGATTGCTGTCCGTCTCGAGCTTCCTGTCGTATTCGCCGGAGGCAATAGTGCGGCTCGCCCGCTGCAGCCAGTTTAGCGGCCGGGTCATGGTCGCACTCAGGGAGATCATCGCAACGATCACAATCAGCAGGTAAGCGACGATGATCAGGACAATCGACCGCTGCACGTTTTCGAAATCACCCTGCGTCAGTGATTCGTCGAAGCCGAGATGCAGCATCGCCATGTCGGTCGCCGAAATAATTGGCAAGGACAGGTAGTAGGTCTGGTCGCCGTGCTCGCCAAACTCGAAATCCTCGTTGAACAGCGTCAGGTCGGAAGACACCATCAAAGAATTCGTAATCTCGTCATCGCCGTGCTGCAAGGTCGCATATACGATCCGGCCACCAAGAATAGCGCTGTCCAGATGCGCAACTAGAATGGATTGCGACTTGTCGAGCTCGAGCTCGAGACCATCGGCCAGGAGCCTGCCCTGGACCCTGGCATGGTCAATAAATGAATCCGCCATGTTCTGCTTGACCACTGCGGACAGTGCCAGGAAGAGTACGGGCAGCAGCACTGCGTGAATGAGCAGCACGATCAGGACGAGCCTGCTGGACAGCGTTGTCAGTCGCTTTGCCATAACAGCCTGATACTCCTCAAACCCGCTTGCGACGTCGCGTCGTCAAGCCACAAGTAGGCAATGCCACAATCGGATCGGCGCAGCGCTGCCACGAGTGCCCCAATATCTCGAAACTCCTGCGGCCGCGGCGTTCCGTACTTGAGCAGCATCGACAACAAACGCCGTTCGTATGACTTTTCGGACATCGCGACGACGGTCTGAAAAAAGATGTGGCTCAGTTCGTCATCATTATTGAGCCGGAAGGCGCGTACCAGCCGCCCCTCGTAGCTAACTGCGATTCCAAAGTACGCCTTGCGTATGTCGAGCATACTCATCGCCTCCATCGCACACTCTTCATTCGTCACCAGCACGACGGAGCGCTCGGCACGAACCGAGCCTGCCTGCAGACATGCCAGGACAAAGAACGCGAGGAGTCCAAAACGATGAATCATGGAAATACGCTGCTCCACTGGAAGCGTACTTCCTTGAAATTGTCGTGAGAGACTCCGGCGCCCTGCCTGCTGGTATCTGCGATCTCCATCGTCAGGCTTTGTTTTTCGTGGAAGTCCCAGCGAACGCCCAGCATGTGCCGGTGTGAAACATAGGCAGACAGCAGGCGCAGGTAGGGTGAACTGTCCTCGCTCGAGCTCGCGTCAACGCGACCGAATACGGTCCAGTCGTCACCCGTTTTGTACTCGAGCTGCAGGTAGCCGGCGACGAAAACGTCGCTAACGGATTCGTTCGTGTAGTTGAGTTCGTTCTTGAAATGCACGACATTCGCCAGGATGCGCAGCTTGTCCCATTGCCAGTCAGCGAAGACTCCAACAGTGAGCTGCTGAATGTCATCGAGATCGGTCAGATTGAGACTCGACTCGGAATCGACGGTGATATCGTTCCAGCCGGCAAGCAGGCCGACCTGGTTGTCAGAAAAGATGCTTGGCCGATAGGCTATGCGGGCGTTGTACGACAGGCCATGATCTGATTCGGGATTCAGCATGTCGTAGGGATGTAGCTTATCCTCGACAAACTTCGGCGCAAGCCCGAACGAGAAACCAAGATTCCAGGCGGTCTCATCGGTGCGCGGTAATGTATGTTCGATCGACAGGCCCGTTATATGGGAAGGGATCGGGCCACTCTCATCTTCCCATTCCTCGATGCTGGGCCGTGTGATCGAAGTCTGCATAAACTGCCCATGGTGATACTCGCTGGTCCAAAACTTCGCCGTCGAATGGAACCGGCCGAACCACCACATCGTGTTGTCGCCTGCCTGCCAACCCACTTTCAACCGCTCAAGTTCGGCCTCGGTACTTGACCACAGGTACTCGCCCAAAACGCGGAAACGGCCACCGTTATAGCTGTACAGCACGTTGAGCGACGGCCGTACGAATGAGTCTCCGACATCCGGCGCTGATTCATTGAACGTGTCAAACGTGTCCACGCTCGGAAACAGCAGGAAATCGTGCTGCGAGTCTTCTGCACTGGCAATTGGGACAAACGCGCAAAGAACCAACGCCAGCATTATCTGCCGCCGCCATCCGTGCGCCGCGATGAGTTGTAGGAACAAGGTCATAGATAGGTGTCCCGATTGAGCACAGGGTTTCGTCGCCCGATGGCGAACTGGGTCATTTTCCAGTCAATTTGGCACCCAAACACCCATACGGGAATAGGGTGTTCACCCTATTCCCGTAATAGGGACACACTAAGCGAATTGTCGCGGCTGAAGCCGCTCCTACAATCAGTTGCTCTATTCGATCCGGTCCGCGTGCATTGCGCTGCCTTCAAAGCTCTCCAGCCATTGCAATGCGGAACGTTGTGCGGCGAAGATCTCCTCCTCGGTCAGTCGTTCCGCCACGCTGTCACGCTCCGATGCAGAACTGAGGTCGTCGTTATGTGCGGCAATGTCGAACCAAATGTGGGCCTTGACCAGGTCTTTCTCAACACCAGCCCCATGCTTGTAGCAGTAGCCCAGGGCGGCCTGCGCTTCAACAATGCCATTGCCGGCGGCGAGTCTGTAGAAGCCGGCGGCCGGGGCGTCGCTCATAGCCACACCCCAGCCGTTCGCATGCATGATGCCCAGGTTGTACTGGGCCTGACCATGGCCTTCACCCGCAGCCAGTCCGTACCACTTCAGTGCCATGGCATCATCCATCGGCACACCGAAGCCATTGGCGTACATACGCCCGACACAGAACATTGCTTCGACGTTGCCTTCATCGGCGAGCGGTTGGCACTCGGCGAGAGCCGTCTCGTAATCGCCCTCGGCGAACGCAGCCAGACCTTTATCCAGATCGGCGGCTAAGACCGTGGCTGACGACAGCATGAAAATGGCGAGAAAAGCAGTACGGAAAAAACTACGCATGACGGTTAACTCCTTCGGAACCGCTACGGAACAACGCGGTAGCGAGCCCCACTATTTCCTCAGGATACCGGCTTTTCTTCAATCGGGAGGAATACTTACGCTTGTTCGGAATTCAGGCACCGAGCAACGCCGCGTGATGCTTCAGATGATCTTCAATAAACGTCGAAATGAAGTAGTAACCGTGATCGTAGCCCTGGTGCCGACGCAGCTCGAGTGGCAGGCCGCTTTCCGCACAGGCGGCTTCGAGAAGTTCTGGTTTGAGTTGCTCCTCGAGATAAATGTCACCCAGGCCGTGATCAACGAGGATCTTGCCGAAGACCGAGGCATCGCTGACGTTACGTGCGACTTCGCAGGCGTCGTAGTCATGCCAGGTTGAGGTGTCATCCCCGAGATAATAGCCGAGCGCTTTCTGGCCCCATGGGCTGTGCAGTGTTGTGCAGATCGGGGCAAAGGCCGACAGCGACCGGAACACGTCCGGGTGCTTGAGACCGATGGTCAGTGCTCCGTGCCCGCCCATCGAGTGACCCGTCAGACCATGCCGCTCCGGGTCGCCGGGAAAATTGTCGAAGATTGCCGGTTGCAGCTCCTTCATCACGTAGTCATACATGTGATAGTGCTGTGACCACGGCTCCTCAGTAGCATTGAGGTAGAACCCGGCAGCCAGACCGAAATCGTAGTTGTCGTCGGGGTCATCGGGCACGCCCTCGCCCCGTGGGCTTGTGTCGGGCGACACCAGCATGATGCCGAGTTCGGCCGCGTAGCGCTGCGCGCCACTCTTCACCATGAAGTTTTCTTCGGTGCAGGTCAGCCCTGACAGAAATGTCAGTACGGGCACTTTGCCCATGGCGGCCTGGGGTGGGACGAAAACCGAAAACTGCATGTCGCAGTTATTGGCATGGGACGCGTGGCGGTAGAAACCCACCCTGCCGCCGAAGCAGTTCGTTTCGCTAAGAGTCTCGATAGTCATGGGCAGGCATTATGCCCGCCGATCAGCGTTTCTGGAACACAAGCGTCGCGTTGGTGCCGCCGAATCCGAAACTGTTGGACATCGCCGTGCTGATACCCGCATCGCTGACGTACTCCGTGACGAGTGGCGCGCCTGCAATCGCCGCATCCGGATCGTTGCAGTTGATCGACGGCGCAATGAAGCCGTGCTCGAGCATCAGGATGCTGTGGATGGCTTCCTGCACGCCTGTCGCGCCGAGCGAATGGCCGCACAACGATTTGGACGAGCCGAATCGCGGCATGTCATCACCAAAGACCGAACGCATCGCTTCGACCTCGGCGATGTCGCCAGCCGGCGTACTCGTGCCATGCGTGTTGATGTAGTCAATGGGTCCTTCAACGGTCGAGTTCGCCAGTTGCATGCAACGCGCGGCGCCTTCCCCGGACGGCGCGACCATGTCGGCCCCGTCGGACGTAGCACCGTATCCAACCAGTTCAGCGTAGATCTTCGCGCCGCGTGCCTTAGCGTGCTCGAGTTCTTCGAGCACTACCATGCCGCCGCCGCCCGCGATTACAAAACCATCGCGAGTCGCGTCGTAGGGACGTGATGCCGTCTCGGGCGCATCGTTGTACTTGGACGACAAGGCGCCCATCGCGTCAAACAAGCAGGCCAGCGTCCAGTGTTCTTCCTCGCCGCCACCAGCGAAGACGATGTCCTGCTTGCCGAACTGAATCTGTTCTGCGCCCGCGCCGATGCAATGCGCACTTGTTGCACAGGCAGATGTGATCGAATAGTTGATGCCTTTGATCTTGAACGGCGTCGTGAGGCATGCCGAGACGGTACTGCCCATCGTGCGTGTGACCATGTAGGGGCCAATCTTGCGTACGCCGCGTTCGCGCAGCTTGTCCGCACTCGCAACGATATTCGCGCTCGATGCGCCACCCGACGCCGCGATGAGCCCGGTGCGAACATTGGAAATGTCCGACTCTTCAAGTCCGGAGTCTTCTACCGCCTGTTGCATGGAGATATAGGAGTAAGCAGCCGCATCGCCCATGAATCGGAGAACTTTCCGATCGATGTGTTCTTTAGTGTCGATGTTGACCGCTCCGGAGATCTGGCTGCGCAGCCCCAGCTCCTGGTAGGACTCGTTGGCGACAATGCCCGAACGTCCTGCCTTGAGGGATTCAACAATCTCAGCCTGGGTATTGCCGATACAGGAGACTGCACCGATACCCGTAACGACAACTCGCCGCATTAGAGTTTCCTAGAAATCGTCAGTGGATGTGAAAAGGCCAACCCGCAGGTCTTCCGCCGTGTAGATCTCGCGACCATCAACCGACATCGTGGCATCCGCGATCGCCATATTCAACTTACGCGTGATAACGCGCTTGATGTCGATCTGGTAGGTGACCAGCTTGGCCTTTGGCAGCACCTGGCCGGTGAACTTGACCTTGCCCGAACCCAGTGCACGGCCCCTGCCAGGCAGGTCCAGCCACACGAGGTAAAACCCGACCAACTGCCACATGGCGTCCAGGCCAAGACATCCGGGCATGACCGGATCACCCTCGAAATGGCACTTGAAGAACCACAGGTCCGGATTGATATCGAGTTCTGCCTTGATTTCACCCTTGCCGTACTTGCCGCCTTCCTTCGAAATATGCGGTATACGGTCCATCATGAGCATATTTGGTAGCGGTAAGCGCCCGTTGTTGGGGCCGAACATGTTGCCGTGGGCACAGTCGATCAGCTCGTCGTAGCTGAACGAATTCGGCCGTTCCGTTGATTCGGGGGCAGGATTTGTCGTTGGTATGGTCATTGGCTCTCCAGCGCTCAGGCGACTGGTCATTAGGTTCGCACATTTTCGCTTCCACGATTTTACCGATCGGGAAGGACCTGTGCTTTCGAATATGCGCCAAACAGTACCGCATCGAGATGCCCACAATTGTAGAATCTCACTCACGTATCCATTAGAGGATGATCGAAATGCTGCAATTACTCGTCGGAATCGTGCTGTTTTTCGGCATGCACTCGGCATCGATCGTCGCGTTGCCGCTTCGCGACCGCATCGTTGCGAAAAGCGAAAATGCGTGGAAAGGCATCTACGCGATCGCGTCCCTGGTCGGCATAGTGCTGATGGTTCGTGGCTATGCGGACCTCCGACAGGCCCCCAGTTATCTCTATGTGTCGCCAGCGTGGCTACGGCATGTCGCGGCACTGCTGATGCTACCTGCGTTCGCGTTCTTCATAGCGCCGTATTTCCCGGGCCGCATCAGGAACGCCCTGAAGCACCCACAGCTTGTGGCCGTCAAGATCTGGGCATTCGCACATTTGCTGGTCAATGGCACTGTCGCTGACGTCTTGCTGTTTGGGTCATTCCTGGTTTGGGCGGTGATGGACCGTATTTCACTGAAGAACCGCCCGGCTCGCCCGATCGCCGGCGCGAAGGAATCCAAAGCGAATGACATCATCGTCGTTGTCGTTGGCCTGGCGTTGTATTTAGCGTTTGTTCTGGTCGTACACGAAAAGCTATTCGGCGTCCGGCCAGCCTGAGCGCAAATGCAGGTCGCGCTGCGGGAACGGAATCTCGATGCCGTGTTCGGCCAGCTTGGTCTCGAGCGCCCACAGATAGGCGGATCGCGTACGCGTGGGCCGGCGCGCGCCCTGGCGATTCACCCAGACCAGCAAAAGGAAGTTGAGGCTGTTGTCGCCATACTCGACGAGCCAGACATCTGCTTCCCTGCCCTTCCGGTTGGCCAGCGTGAACGGCACTTCCTCCGCTGCCTCGAGTGCGGCCTGGCGCACAAGATCCTTGTCGCTACCGTACGCTACGCCGAACGGAATACGCACCCGCAGGACCCGTTCACCGAGCGTCCAGTTCGTCAGCCGCGTGCTCACAAACTCGGAATTCGGCACAACAATATCGATGTTGTCGTTGGTATTGATCAGTGTGCTACGAACATTTATCGCTTTTACTGTGCCGGTTAGCCCGGTGTCGAGTTCGATGTAGTCACCAACACGCAGCGAATGTTCGAAGAGAATGATCAGCCCCGACACGAAGTTATTGACGATCGACTGCAAGCCAAAACCGATACCGACACTGAGTGCGCCCGCAACCAGGGCCAGGCTGCCAAAATCGAGCCCGATCGACGACAGGGCGATGAACAGGCCCAGTATGATGATCGCGTAATGCGTCAACCGGCCAACCGTGTACAGCGACGCCTGGGTGCCGCTCGACTCCTCGGTCCCGACACGCTTGATGGTGTGCCGTATGCCACGCGATAACAACATCGCGACGAGCAAGATGATGATGACACGCAGTATGTCGCCACCGGTCACCGGAGTTTCTCCGATCGAGAAAAGTGTGACGTCCCCGAGGCTCGCAACGCGCTTGTATGCCGCCTTCGTGCCGCGGCTGATGCTGCCCAGCCAGGACCGGATTGCGCCCTCGTACTCTGCCGTCGCATTGTCCACAACGACCATCAACAGCTCGAGATCGGCAACCGCTGCCTTCAGGCGGCCTGCATCGGCGAGCGTTTCCTGTGCCGTACCGACTCGCTGGTCCAGCAACCTCAGTGAGGCCCGGTCCAGGCTGTCGCGATCGGCGCCCTGAGCCGCCAAAAGTTCATCCTCGGTCTCACGCTCGAGGTCTGGTGCCCGTTGTACGACGCTGCGCACGAGATCGGACCAGACCAGCGCCTGGTCACGCAGCACACCTGTATCGGCGCCTTCCAGGGCCAGTTCAGTCCACCAGAGTTCCGCCTCGGCCTGGGCCAATGCGACTTCGGCCAGTGCGAGTCCGACGTCGGCGTCACGCAGTCGTTGTTGCTCAAGGCGCTGTTGCGAACGCCCCTGGGATGTTTCCACATCAAGGCCGCTGGCTGCGAGTTGGGCTGCACGCACATCCTCCTGCGCCGCCTTCACGGCAGCAGCATTGATCTCTACGCGCTCCGCGAGATCGCTGACAGCACTTTCGTCATTCGATACCTCGAGACGCTCGGTCGCGTAGACCACGCCGGCCGCGGTGTCGTCGGCAAATGCGATACCGCGCGCGTGCCGGTCTCTCAAGAGATCGAGACGTCTCTCCGCGATGGCCTGAGCCGACCGCGCCTGCACGAGCCTGAGTGCAGCCAGCCAACGATCGTCCCCGGGATCTGCATCGGCATAGTCCTTGAAAACGACGTCACGGCGCCGACTTGCGCCATCGAGTACGCGCTCTTCCCGACTAACCTCGAGTTGTTCTTCGGCAGCAGCGGCGCTTGCATCACGCGCGACTGCAGCAAGTTGCAGCAAGTCCTCAATTGAATAACTGGCGGCGTCGGGTGGCAACTCGACCACCGCCGGTTCGGTCTCGTCCATCAGGTTGAGATAGGCAGACAGATTGTTTCGTACCGCGCCCAGAACCGATGCCGCTATTTCCTGATTTTGCGGCGCCAGATCAGCGATCTGGGCGTTCGTTGTTTCGAGGAAAGCCGCCACTCGCGGCTCGACCTCCTCGCGCGTGCCTTCGAAGTAGGTCCACCAGTTGGCTGCCAGCGATGCGGGCTCAGGAACTGCAGGACTGTTGCGTTCCTCGACCTCTTGCGCGCCGCTGTTGAGAGCAGCGAGAACGCCGAGAATCAGAATAAGGAAACGTGTAGCCGGCACAATCTTCACTCGATTGAGCTCCGTCGCGATCAGAAATCAGATCTTATCGTAATCCAGCACGATCGTGTCCGATAGCGGTCGCGACTGGCAGGCAAGGACAAAACCCTTTTCGACTTCCCAGGGCTCGAGTCCGTAATTTGTCGCCATCACGACTTCGCCTTCGCGCACATGGCATCGGCAGGTTGCGCACACGCCTCCCTTGCAGGAATACGGCAACTCGATGCCATTGTCTGCTGCCGCATCTACGATATTGGCATCGTCGCGGTGCATGCCGAATTCCTTCTTGTGGCCATCCATGATGACGGTCACTGTCGCGCGGTCTGTAGTGCTATCCGCTGCACTCTGTTCAACAGGTTTGGGTGTGGCGTCCTTGCGAGGTACTCCAAAACGCTCCGAGTGCACGTGCGCCTCGTCCATGCCGAGATCGATCAAGGCCTCGGTCACGTCCTGGATCATCGAGTCGGGTCCGCAGACAAAACAATCCGATGCCCGTAGTCCGGCGCCAAAATGACTGTACAGCGCCCGCACCTTGTCGCCGTCGAGGCGCCCGACCATCGTTTCGAATTCCTGCTCTTCCTGGCTGAACACGAAGTTGAGTTGCAGGCGTTCGGGATACAGGTTCTTGAGCGCATACAGGTCCTCGATGAACATCGTGGTCGACTGCTTGCGATTGCCGTAAAAAAGTATGAAGCGGCTGTTTGGTTCCTGAACCAGGATCGACTTGATCATCGACAGAATAGGAGTGATACCACTGCCAGCGGCAAAGCCTACATAGTCCCGGGCGTTTGCAGCGTCGAGCTCGACATGAAACTGGCCGCTTGGCGACATTGCCTCGATCGTGTCGCCCACTGCCAGTTCGTTTGCGGCAAATTCCGAGAACTGCCCACCGGGCTGCACTCGCACGCCAATCTCGAGCGGCAACTCGCCCTGTGCCGAACAGATGCTGTAGGTTCGGCGCAGTTTCCTGCCGTCGACGGTAATCTGGAATGGCAGGTGCTGGCCCGCGAGGAAGCTGTAGTCGCTTTCGAATTCCCCTGGCACGCTGAGCGCGATGCGCACCGAGTCTTTGGTCTCGCTTTCGATGCGCTCAATTGTCAGTGGGTGAAATTCTCTCATCTACTTTCCCCGTCGCGGCTAAAGCCGCTCCTACAGCACGAATCGGACGGTGGGAGCGGCTTTAGCCGCGACATTTCAATCAGATACATTTGAAGTATTCGAACGGTTCGAGGCAGTCGTTACATTTGTACGATGCCTTACATGCCGTGGAGCCGAACTCGCTCACAACGGCCGTATTCAATGAAGCGCAGCGTGGGCACGCGACCTCGCGATTGCCGTGTAACAACTCCCGTTTGCTGCCGCCATTCACCGGCGGCGCAATGCCGTACTCCCGGAGCTTGTCCCTGCCCTCCGGGCTGATCCAGTCGGTCGTCCACGGGGGTGACAACACGCGTTTGATGGTCACGTTTTCTACGCCTTGCCGGTGGAGCTCATCGAGAACACTTTGCTCTATGACTTCGGTTGCCGGGCATCCTGAATAAGTAGGGGTCAACTCGACAACAACGTCATCCTGAATCGTCACATTACGAACGATGCCAAGGTCGGTGATCGCCAGTACCGGAATCTCCGGGTCAGCAACGTCATCGAGCCACGCCATGATTTGTTCACGACTGATTGCCACTGCTACCAAGTCGCCTCCGGATGCACTCGTTGCAGGTATTGCATTTCGGCAATCATGAAGCCGAGATGTTCAGTGTGCTGACCTTCCTTGCCGCCACTGGCCATCCACTGCTCTTCGGGCATCTCCAGTGTCGCTTCCTGCAGCACAACCGCCACGTTCTTTTGCCATTGTTCGCGGATACGGAACAGGTCCGGGCCTTCAAATTCCGCTTCAAACACGTTGTCCACTTCATCGGGCGCAAACAGCTCACCCGTGAATCGCCACAGGGCATCGACCGATGCTTGCGCACGATTGTGGCTTTCCTCGGTGCCATCACCCAGGCGAATAAGCCACTGTGTGTCGTGGCGCAAGTGGTAGCGAATCTCCTTCTCGGCCCTGGCTGCGATCTCGGCCACGCGCGTATCCGAACAATGCACGAGTGCCTCAAGTTGCAACAGGTAAAACGACTCGAACAGAACGAGCTTGCTTATCGAATCGCCGAAATGTCCATTGGGCTGCTCGAGCAGCAAGAAATTGCGGTACTCATTCTCGTCGCGCAGAAACGCGAAATCATCTTCGCTACGCCCCATGCCTTCGAGTTCGCCCGCGTACGTGTAATACATGCGTGCCTGGCCGAGGTAGTCGAGCGCGAAGTTCGCATTAGCGAGTTCTTCTTCGAGTTCGGGATAGGCCGCGACAAGTTCAACCATTCGCTGACCGAGGATCAACGCGTTATCAGCAAGGCGGAGTACATACGCCATCAGTGAATCATTGCTGTTCACAGGTTCTCGACTCCTTCGGGAATTTCGTAGAACGTCGGATGCCGGTAGATCTTGTCTTCGGCCGGTTCGAAAAATGAGGCCGTCTCAGCCGGATCGGACGCGACGATCTGGCTCGACCGGACCACCCAGATGCTCACGCCCTCGCTGCGCCGCGTGTACGTGTCGCGCGCATGATCCAGTGCCATCTGGTCGTCAGCAGCATGAATGCTGCCGGCATGGCGGTGGCTCAGCCCTGATTTGCTGCGGATGAAGACTTCGTAGAGTGGCCATTCTTTCTTGCTCATTTCTATTCCTTTGTTGTCGCGGCTAAAGCCGCTCCTACAAGTCGCTCCTACAGTTCAGGCTGCTTTCGTTTGCTGTTTTTCGGCATAGGCGCGTGCCGCTTCACGTACCCAGGCGCCGTCGTCGTGCGCCTTGTGGCGTTTTGCCAGCCGTTGCTTGTTGCACGGTCCGTTGCCCTTGATTACTTCAATGAACTCCTGCCAGTCGATCTCGCCGAAACGGTAATGGCCGGATTTCTCGTCAAACTCGAGGTCGTCATCAGGCATTTTGAGACCAAGAAACTGAGCCTGGGGTACGGTGACATCGACAAACTTCTGCCGCAGCTCATCGTTCGAAAAGCGCTTGATCTTCCATGCCATCGACTGTGCCGAGTGCTCAGACTCCGTGTCGGACGGACCAAACATCATCAGCGATGGCCACCACCAGCGATCGAGTGAATCCTGCGCCATCGCCTTCTGCTCGGCTGTCCCCTCGCAGAGCACACGCAGAATGTCGAACCCCTGGCGTTGATGAAAACTCTCTTCCTTGCAAACGCGAACCATGGCGCGCGCGTATGGCCCGTACGAACAGCGGCACAGCGGGATCTGGTTCATGATGGCCGCACCATCAACGAGCCAGCCGATTGCACCGATGTCTGCCCAGGTCAGCGTCGGGTAGTTAAAAATGCTCGAGTACTTGGCTTTGCCCGAGAGCAGGTCAGCAACCATCTGGTCTCGTGACACGCCGAGTGTTTCACCCGCGCTGTAAAGATAGAGACCGTGCCCGGCTTCATCCTGGATTTTCGCAAGCAGGATCGCCTTGCGTTTCAGGGTTGGAGCACGCGTCAGCCAGTTACCCTCGGGCTGCATGCCGATGATCTCGGAATGCGCATGCTGCGAGATCTGCCGAATGAGCGTGCGGCGATAGGCCTCGGGCATCCAGTCCTTGGCTTCGATCTTCTCTTC
>Ga0070725_10000873_pt1 | contig 18451 bp, 19 predicted proteins | sample tdDd002_FD_69781 | JGI IMG/M metagenome (GOLD analysis project Ga0070725, IMG submission 69781) | Marine sediment microbial communities from the Atlantic coast under amendment with organic carbon and nitrate - tdDd00.2 | ecosystem: Environmental > Aquatic > Marine > Coastal > Sediment | place... | reverse complement strand
GATTTTAAACAGCAGGGCTTTGACGTACAAGGCGTATTGAAAGATATGCCGATTGGTTTTGACACTCACGTCATGGTCAATAAAGAAATGATTGGCAGAAGGTTTAAGAATGCATATGTAGTTGAAGCAATGAGTGAGAAGCATGAGGAGTATGCCAGAATTGTAGATGAACAAGTTGAAATCTACAATAAGAAGCATAAGGTTGATGATAGTAAAGTAGACATTCAGTATATTGCACTTGATCAAGAAAAAATCGTTGGTGGTGTATCCGGCTGTTTAGCTCAGGATTACTTATATGTGTCTCGCTTGTGGGTAGATGAAGCCTATCGAGGTAAAGACATTGCATCAAACCTAATGGATCAAATTGAAAATGAGGCCAATGAGAAAGGCTATAGGAATTGTTATTTGGGCACAAGTACATTCCAGGCGAAAGGCTTATATGAAAAAAGAGGGTATGAAGTGAAGATGGTTATTCCCAATTGTCCTAAGGGATACGAAGACTTCGTGATGGTTAAGGGAATATAAACTCATCTTTTCATTCAGTCATTCCATAGTTCTTTCACAACTCTCACACAAATTGTCAGTATACTTGTTCTAAGAAATGACATTGAGAGGAGCTTGTGACGATGAATGGACATGGAATGCATAGAGGTGGACATATGGGTGGTATGGGGAGAAGAATTCATGGCCCAATGCATGGCCCAATGCACCATAGACCTATGATGTTTAGAGGATTCGGTTGGTTTTCGCCGATATTTATGTTGCTACTATCTTTGTTGTTTATGCTGATGAGCGGCGTAAGAGGTATACATTAGAGTTTAGGATTAGTTTCGTTGTGCCGTACACCTGGAGAACCAAAATGTTGAGAGATGAGATTATGAGTTAATGAATTGCTATTATCGCACTTCGTATTGAAATACGTTCTCATCTTTGAGTAAAAAAATCCACTCAGGGTAAAGGTTGTTATAGGAATGTAAGGTATAAGTGAAGTTTAATATTATTAACGTGATACTTCACATAAAACAAGACAACGAAAGGATGATTTCATGAATAATTACATGACCATCAACCAAAAAGCAGTAGATTACCGCAATGCTTACGAATTAGACAAGTTTGTAGAATGCTTCCATGAAAAAGTCGAGTTTATAACACTAGATGACAACAAGACGGTTGCGACTGGAAGAGATGAGTTAATGAAGCTAATAACAAATAATCCCCAAAGTAAAAATATTCGGTGGGAAATAACTGCAATGACACCTGTTAATACTAAGCTGTTTACCCATGAAACGTCAATCAACGAAAGAGATGAGAAAGAGGAGTATATTTTCATATACGAATACGAGAATAATTTGATTCGTAAAGTATGGTTTACAAACAAATAATTTAGTTAACACTACTAGTAAATTCTAGCATTCTTATGAGTTCCTAAAGGATGCTTTTTTGGGGTTACTTTACCGTTCGCTTTGTGAGATATAGGATAAAATAGTTACAATTGCCGTTGTACTGGTAGGGGATGGAAAAGATGTTTATAAGAAAAAAGTTCTGTGACGCCCATACCACACATGTGGAAACGGTTTGTGAGCTAGAACTAGAAAAATAAATGAAAGCAAGCCGACTCATTTGAGTCGGCTTGCTTTCATTTTACTCACTGATTTCTATTCTGGTATCGTGAAATCAAACTAAACTATAGAACAGAAGATAAAATCAAAAACCCTTTATAACACATCTCCTCAAAATCCATGATGGGGTACTCGTAGCCCGATTGTTCCATAGCTTTTTTTTGTTTATCAGAGATATGTGTCGAAGGATAAAGACCGAGAATATAGTTTGATGATGTAAACATAAAAGTCTGAATGGCTTCATCATTAGAAGTTGGAAAGAACTTTTGTATGCTTTCGTATAAAGGTGTTGTAAAGCCCATTAGATTTTTCTTGAATTCGGTCAACTTTTCTAAACTACAGTTTTTCTCAAGAAGGGAATACAATATGGACATAAGCCTCAGAAGGCGCTCGTTCTTGACATAGGATTGAGTAAATTCATGACAGTATTCCTCTTTAGTCAATTCCTCATATTTCTCTGTGAACTCTCTTACATCACAAGCCCAGTCCATGACATCTATTAAAAGCAGATCGAGTAATATTTCCTCTTTTGTTGTGTAGTATTTGTAGATGGTTGATCTTGCAAAAGATGTCTTTTCTCCGATCGCTTTGAAATGAACATCGTCAATATCACCATTATCAAATAGCTCAGCACAAGCTATGAGAATCTCTTTTCGTCGTTCCTCAATTTGTTGATTTGTTCTAGCGCGTTTAAATTCCATTCAATCACCTCTGAAGATAATATTAGCACAGGATTAAAAAACTTTCAATAAATAGTTGACACGCTGTCAGATAAAAAGTATAATCAATTTACAAACACAGTGTCAGCTAATGTGGTGATTGATCATATAAAGCTGAGTTGCGGAGTTATAAATTCAAAACTTGATCATTTATCGAATTAAGGGAGGATATGAAATGCAATATAGAAAATTGGTGAAAAATGGAGAGGAATTATCTGTTCTGGGGTATGGATGTATGCGTTTCCCAACTAAAAACGGTAGAATCGATGAAGCAAAAGCAGATAAACAGATGCTTTATGCATATGAAAATGGTGTAAATTACTATGACACCGCATATCCGTATCACAATGGTAAAAGTGAAGTCATGCTGGGAAAGTTTATAAAAAAACACGATATAAGAAGTAAAGTCTACATTGCTGATAAGTTGCCAGCGTTCTTGGTGAATAAATCAGAACAGATTAGTAAGTATTTTGACACACAACTTGAAAGACTGGATACAGAATATATCGATTATTATTTGATGCATATGCTAGACAGTTTACAAACTTGGGAGAAGTTAAAGAAGCTTGGAATACTTGAATTTATCAAAGAGAAGAAAGAGAAAGGCGAGATTAGACATATTGGTTTCTCTTTCCATGGTAGACCTGAAGAATTCATTAAAATTTTAGAAGATTATGACTGGGAATTCTGTCAGATTCAGTATAACTACTTAGATGAATACAACCAAGCTGGTCTTGCAGGATTAAAAAGGGCAAATGAGCTGGGCATTGGTGTTGTGATCATGGAACCGCTTCGAGGTGGTAATCTTGCAGCTAAGGCGCCATCAAAAGTTAAAGCAAAGTTTGATACGTACAGTGAAAAAAGATCTCCTGCCTTTTGGGCACTGCGCTGGATTTGGAATCATCCGGAAGTGGGTGTGGTACTCAGCGGAATGAACGTGGATGAACATGTTGTTGAAAACATCAAAGTAGCTAAAATGACTAAACCAAACAGTATGTCAAAAGAGGAAATTGAGATTATAAATGATGTTAAAGTAATTTATAAAGAACTGATGAAGGTGCCATGTACGGGTTGTAATTACTGTATGCCTTGTCCGTTTAACGTCGACATTCCAGGGACATTCACTGCCTACAACGACAAGTATTTCTTTGGGGAGAGACAAACGCAGTTTATGTATCTAGGAAAAGTGGTCGGTATGATGGGGACAGAAAAATCCGGCGCAGACCTTTGTACTGACTGCGGGAAATGTGAGAGACATTGTCCTCAGGAAATTGAAATCAGAAAAGAGCTAAAAGCTGCTCATAAGGATTTGGATAACGTGCTCATTAGAAACGGCCTAAAAGTTCTGGGGTTATTCATGGGTAGAAAAAAAAGTGAAAAACAAGAAGCGTAAGGCGTTTCCTCAGGATAAATTCAAAATACTTTAAATGGAAAAGTTAAAAGGAGATATTAAAATGAAAAAAAGCAAAGTACTTATTCTAGTAACAAATCATTCGGATGTTGATAAACAAAACGTAGATCCTACTGGACTTTGGTTATCCGAACTAACCCATTTCTATGATGTATTTGCAAAAAAAGGAATTGATATGGATATTATTAGTCCTAAAGGTGGAAAAATTCCAATTGATTCAAGAAGTTTAGGTCGGTTTGTATTAGATAATGAATCAAAATTAAGATATGAAGATTCTAAATTTATGGCTCTTTTAGAGGATACTAAATCACTAGCAGACATAAATTATGAAGACTATGATGTTCTCTATTTTGCTGGTGGACACGGTGCCATGTGGGATTTTGCAAATGATAGTGAACTCCATACGTTAACTCGAAATATGTTCGAATCGGGAAAAATCGTATCTGCAGTTTGCCATGGGGTTGCTGCACTGCAAAATGTTAAATTAAGCAATGGGGACCACTTGGTTAAAGGGAAAAAAGGAACATGTTTCACATACTTTGACGAAAATATTGTTGGTGCGAAAAAATTTGTTCCATATAATCTGGAAAAGACGTTAAAAGAAAAGGGCATGATTTATAGCAAGTCATGTTTACCTCTGGGCAAACACACAGTTGTTGATGGAAAACTTATTACAGGTCAAAATCCAAATTCTGCAACTGAAACAGCTCAAAAGACTTTAGAAGTATTGATGAGAACGAAATAGCTTTAAATTGAATAGTGATTTCCAAAGGTTATTTCAATTTATAGGGAGGAAAAATGTCAACAGAAAAATGGACAGCTGACAATATACCTGATTTGACAGGTAAAGTTATTATTATAACAGGAGCAAATAGCGGTATTGGCTTTGAATCCAGCAAAATATTAGCAAGTAAAGGCGCTGAGATTGTGCTTGCTTGTCGAAATATGAAAAAAGCGGAGGTTGCATTAGCTGATTTAAAAAAATCTGTGAAAGACGCGAAGGCTGAAATTATGCATCTTGATCTAGCAAGTCAAAAATCAATTATTTCATTCACAGATGCTTTTAAAGCTAAATACAATCGACTTGATGTACTGCTAAACAATGCAGGGATCATGAGTGTACCATATGGTACTACGGAAGATGGTTTTGAGAAGCAATTCGGAACAAATCACCTTGGTCATTTTGCTTTGACTGGTTTACTGATAGATCACATCAAAGAGACTTCGGGGGCTAGAGTTGTTAGTATGAGTAGTGGAGCACATTCCATGGCTAGCATGGATTTTAATAACTTGCAATATGATGGTGGAAAAGGATATTCTCCTTCGACAGCATATGGTCGCTCAAAACTGGCAAATTTGCTTTTCACTTATGAACTACAACGTCGTTTTGAACAAAAAAACAGTAACGCCATTGCTCTGGCTGCTCATCCTGGAGGGGCAAATACCAATCTGAACAGTCATTTAGGTGACAGTTTAATGGGTAAACTGATGAATCCCATTATGAATGCCATGTTCCAGAGTGCAGCTATGGGAGCGCTGCCTATTCTAAGGGCTGCTACAGATCCAAAAGTGAGAGGTGGCGAGTATTATGGTCCTGATGGTCTTACTGGTAACTCTGGATACCCGGTTGTAGTTAAATCTAATAAGCGATCGCATAATGCAGCGATGCAGAAAAAACTATGGCAAGTTTCAGAGAAGTTAACTGGAATATCCTTTTAATAATTCCTGTTTTATGAAATCCAAGACTGCTGAAGAGTCAGTAGAGTATTTAGTAAGACTCGTGACTGAACTAGATAAGAATGGTTTCAAAGATTGCCGACTCATAAATATGAGTCGGTTTTTCTATAAAATCTATTAGAAAATACGGTAATAGCAGTTGGTATTAGATAATTTGAACTTGCATTGGTTGTATGTTCAAAGCTATTGACTTTATTTTAGATATCGAGGATAATGTAATGAGTACAAAAATGTATTTGGTATACCGTATGCAGAAAACTATTGAATTAAAAGGAGAAATTGAAAATGTTATTATTACACTACCCTTCCTGAACAAGCAGTAGAAAAGCCAAGGCTTGGCTGGATGATAATGAGATTTCATATGAACTTAGATTGATTCACAAGGATAATCCAAAAGCGGATGAAGTTCGTGGATGGATGGCTATGAGTGGTTTAGAATTAAAGCGATTTTTTAATGTAAATGGCAAAGTGTTTAAAGAAAAAAATCTAAAAGAACTTTGGGAAACTCTATCTGAAAATGAACTTTTGGAGACCCTAGAGAGCGATGGAATGCTCCATAAGCGACCGGTCCTGGTTGCAGATGACTTCGTTTTGACAGGATTTAAACTTGCAGAATGGGAAGAAAGAGTAAAACTATAGCTGTCTGAGTACTTTATGCCTGGTTGCTTTTTATTGTTTGAGTGGGCATGCTAAACCGAATATAATAACTATAAAAAAGTCCACTTTCAAATAAAGTGGACTTTTTTTGTGGTTAAGGGGTTTATATTTTTACAGTAAATTAGAGATTTTGAAATCTACGTAAAAGTGATTGTAGTTTCAGCTTTGGGTAATTAATAAAATATCTATGAAGCGTCAAAAAAATTGGAAATTATCCAATTCCTCAAATAGGGAAGTATATATTACTAGCCAAACTAAGAGGAGTGAAGAAATGCAAAGTAAACTCAGAGATAGAAAAGGACTTAGGTTCAAATTAGGTACTAAATTGATCGGAGTGATGCTATTAGTAGGAATTATTCCACTGATAACTGCAGTCCTTTTCAATTATCAGATGAGCGCTGAAACACTTAAGCAAAGAGCTCATGATCAACTGGTGTCAATTCGTGAGCTGAAGGTAACGCAAGTTCAAGGAATGTTTGAACAAACGAAGAATGATATCTCAATTATGGCTGGTTTGCCGACATTGGTTGATGGTATGAAAGCATATGATGTTGCGTTTGATGAGGGTTTTAAAAGCGAGTCTTATTATGGAGCAGATCGTGTTTATGACGATATTTTTAACAATTATGTAACGACGTATGGCTATTATGACCTGTTTCTGATCGATATGGATGGGAACGTTGTCTACACTCAAGCCAAGGAAGCGGACCATGGGATTAACTTGAACGAAGGAAGTAACAGCAGCTTACCACTTAAAACAATTTATGATAAGTCATTGAGTGATACTGTTATTCAAGATTTTGAATACTATTCGATTAGTGACGAGCCCGCTGCATTTATCGGAACATCAATCATGGATAGTGATGGCGAAGTCATTGGTGTTCTGGTTTATCAGTTGTCATTAGATAAAATCAATGATTTGCTACTTGACCGTTCTGGTCTTGGTGAATCAGGTGAGACGTACATTGTTGGTAGCGATCACTTGATGCGATCAGACTCAAGATTCTTTGAAGAAAGCACGGTGTTGTCAAAAAAGGTTGATACAGAGTCAACACATGCCGCATTAGAAGGGAAAATAGGTTCTCGGGTTATTGACGACTACCGTGGAGTAGCTGTTTTAAGTGCTTATGCGCCTGCGGATATTGATGGATTGGATTGGGTTTTGATTGCTGAAATTAACGAAGAAGAGGTCATGGAAAAGATTCGTGAAAATTTGAACCGAAGTCTGTTTATTATAGTCGTTGAAATCGTTGCAATTGTGATTGTTTCTATATTGTTCAGCCGTTCATTGGTGAGACCGATAATACACTTGATGGAGCTTATGAGTAGAGCTGAAAAAGGTAATTTGCTTGTTCAATCTGACATAAAAACAAAAGATGAAATACAAGACTTAGGTGAAAGTTTCAACAACATGATACAAGGCCAGTTAAAAGCCATTCAGAAAGTTTTTGAAAATGCGAATACAGTAAGTGAGACTTCAGAAGATGGCAATAAAGTTGCACTGGTAATGGCTTTGTCTGCATCGAATCAAGCGACAGCAGTTAATGAAATAACCCTTACATTGGGTGAAATGTCGAAATCAATCAACGATGTGGCTGAAAGCATGACTGAAATTGCAACGAACTCAATGGATGTAACAAAATCTATGAACAGTTTAAGCGATGCTGCTAATGATGTTGCTGAAAATACAAAACACACTGGTGAGACTTTAGTAGAAGTCACGAACTCTCTTCGAGTTGTTAATGAGTCGATTGAAAGCGTTGCGAAAAGCTCGATTGATACCAGTGAGGAAGCACGAAACATGGTTGAAATTGCAGAAAACGGTAAAAAAACCATTAATAATACAGTTCTTGAAATGGATAAGATCAACAAAGGCATGGAGAGCTTAACAATGGCTGTCAAAGGATTAGGAAAAGCTGCTATACAGATTGGGGTTATAGTAGAGGTCATTGATGATATTGCAGACCAAACCAATCTACTTGCTCTGAATGCATCTATTGAAGCAGCTAGAGCTGGGGAACAGGGGAAAGGATTTGCAGTTGTAGCGAGTGCGATCGGAGCTTTGGCTGAGAAGTCGGGAGAAGCAACAAAGGATATTACGGAGCTCATTCACAAGATTCAAGAGGAAGTCGAAAACTCTGTTGATACTGCTAATTCCAGTGCTGAACAAGTGGGGACTGGCGCGGTTTTAGTGCGTAATACAGGAACTGCACTGGATGATATTTTTAAAGCGATCAAGAGAACCACTTCGTTGATTAACGAAATTGCATCAGAAACAGAATCGCAGATAGCAGAGAGTCAAAAGGTTATGAATGCAATTCAGTCGGTTAATGATATGTCGATTGAAGTTGCAACTGCAGTAGAAGAGCAGGTCGCTGGAATTGACAGCGCTTTACTGAACATGGAAAATCTAAATATGTTAACGCAAAGCGTCGCTGGGGCAGCAGAAGAGCAATCTGCCGCGAATGAAGAAATCTTAGCATCAGCTGAAAACATTAACGAAATGACGAAGGAAATTAAAAAAGGCACTGAGGATTCGGCTGAGAATTCAGAAAAACTGACTCAATTTGCAGGTAACTTAATGGATGTTGTAGCAGCATTCAAGATCAAGCTTTAAAACCGAAAACAAATGCCAAATTATTAGTGAGTCATTTTGCGTGTGGAATATAGAGCAACTGACTCACTTTTTATGATCAGCTGGTATTAATTAGATAGAGTCCATTGCGCCCAACGTTAAAGCGGAAGGTAGGGAATAGAGCATGAAAAAGGATAAAACTTTGATCGTCTATTTTTCCGGCACTGGCAGTACGAAGAGGGTAGCTGAAACTTTCAGAGAATTGTTTGATGCAAGAGCAATTTATGCGGAAGTATACCCCTTGGATTTAAGCGTGCAGAACGCCCCGACGACTGAGTGGGATGATGTGATACGGGATACAAAGCTGCTATTGGTTGTCTATGCCGTCCATGCTTTTGACGCGCCGGTGCCAATCTACGACTGGATTGAAGATTTGCCTTTTGGAAATGAGATCCCGACCGTGGTGATCGCTGTGTCGGGAGGGGGTAACATATGGCCTAATACACTATGCAGAGCCTCTTGCATCAAAGCCCTTGAAGAGAAAGGCTACGAGGTCTTTTACGAGGAAATGCTGGTCATGCCGTCGAACTTCATGATCAAGACAAACGATGATCTTAGCATGTGGCTGCTCAAAACAATTCCTGTGAAAGCTGGCAGGATCATCGATGATGCGATTGCTGGAAAAAGGCATAGGACGGGATTCGTCTTCGGTGGAAAATTCATACGGTCCATTTCGAGAATGGAAAAGAATTGGGCGGAGTTGTTCGGCTTGGCGTTAATGGTGAGCGGTAGTTGCGATGGATGCGGATGGTGTGCAGAGAACTGTCCGAGGAATAATATAGAAGTTGTTGATGGAAGGCCTGTGTTTTCGAACCAATGTATGATATGCATGCGTTGCGTATACGGATGTTCTTTAAAAGCCATTTACTCAGATAGGTACCAATACTGTATCCTGAAAGATGGGTATAGCTTGGAAATGATTGAAGAGAAGATGAAAGGGAAAGAACTAAAGTCCGTCGAAAAGTGCAGCAAAGGACTTTTGTGGTTGGGCGTTAAAAGATATCTGTTGGATGGGCATTAATATAGAAAAATCCTAATAATATTTGGAGGTAAAAACAATGAAGGAAGGAAATATAGACATGGAAGCCATGACTAAAAAGTGTCTTATAATAGTCTATTCGTATCATCATAATAATACCGCTAAAATTGCATGTGAGTTTTCAGAAGTACTGCATGCAGAGGTAAAGACCCCAGAGACTGTGACTATGGAGGAGCTTCAAGCGTATGATCTTATAGGTTTTGGAGCGGGTATAGATAGTGGAAGGCATTATAAACCGCTGCTTGACCTTGTAGATAGACTTCCAAATGTAAATAAGAAATCTGCTTTTATTTTCTCCACAAGCGCTATACAAGGCGAAACCAAGGTCAAAGATGATCATTCACTGTTAAGACAGAAGCTGGAATCAAAAGGGTACACACTAGTCGGTGAGTTTAGCTGCAAAGGTTTTAACACGAACAGCTTCCTTAAATACTTTGGAGGAATGAACAAAGGTAGACCTAATAGTGAGGACCTCAAGGATGCAAAAGAATTTGCATTAAATATTTTAGAAAGTGAAATGAAGAATTCATACCTATAACTCAAAACAGCCTATTGTCAGGAAATGACAATAGGGTTAAATGGTGGCTATTATGACTATATCAAGGGTTATAAGAATATTATTCTGTGCGCTCCTATTTATTTCGCTTGGGATTTTCAAGAAGTACGGCATCAAAAACTATTAGATTTTCTTGTGCCACCCGCACAATACAAGTTGACAAACGTCCAAATACGTACTAATATGCCTATATAGATAAAATTAAAGGAGAATCATAGATGGATACTTTATCTTCGTTAGGCATAATTCATGAAAGAATAAATAAAGAACTTCAGAATGCTCTAAAGGATGTTGGTATTAAAGTAAGTTGCGGCCATATATGGCTACTGACGCTTGTATATCAAAATGGTGGATTTATTGAGATCCGTGAGTTAGTAAGAACACTGGAAAAAAAGAAAACAACAGTGAGTGAGATGGTTGGCACCCTTGAAAGGAATGGCTACTTAAAGAAGTACCAGTCCGTGGAGGACAAGAGGATCTTTTGTGTCAAAACAACGCCTAAAGCTGATCAGATGAAAGACGAAATACTGAGGATTGTGGAAAGCATATCAAAAAAAATTACAATGGATATATCTGGCGAAGATCTCGCTTTAACTGAAAAAACCATAGAAAAAATGGCACATAACCTAAAATAATAATAATTCACTCAACCACCTGAAACCAGGTGGTTTTTTATTGCATTAAGCCATGACAAAGCAGCCTATATGCAACGTGGATCAAACTCATAGTTGTAGAAAATTTCAAAAACAACTTGACGATAGTACAAATCCGTACTATTATTCAATTGAGTTCAAATCCGTACTAAAATTAGAATTACGGTAACACATAGATGATTTTGAGGAGGTAGCTATGAAAGCTGCAATAATTTACTGTTCTGGAACAGGCAACACATTTAGAGTGGGTGAGCTATTTAAGGAACTTTTAATGGAACGAGGCTATGACGTTGATCTTGTCGATATTTCATCAAGCTCTAGTGAAATTAAAAGGTACGACCTACTTGTATTCGGTACACCAACGCGCTCCAAGGTTGCATCTGTAAAAATGACAGACTATATAGAACGCAATATTCGTCTTGAAAATAATAAATCTGCCGAAGCGATTACTTTTATTACACATAGTTGGGGTCAAGCATTTGGACATATTACATTGTCGGATAAGCTGCAAAATAAAGGATTTAAAGTCGTATCTGCGCTGGCGTATTTAATGCCTAATAATCATTACGCAATGACTGGTAAAAAGCATTCTCAATCTGAAATGACTGAAATGTACAAGGCTGCTATTGAAAAGACACAGGATGTTATTACATCTTATGAGAATGGCAAAGGGAACATTGAGGCTAGGTCAACTCTTAAGAAAGCTGCATTCGGGAAAATGTACACGATGCTTCAAAAAAAATGGATTCCGAATTATGCTCAAAACTATCTTGAAGTAGATGAGTCAAAATGTACCAAGTGCAACTTGTGCGTCAAACAGTGCCCAAGCAAGAATATAAAAGTGGATAATGGAACGATCATATTTGGATCAAACTGTCTTGCTTGTGCAAAGTGTTTCAATACTTGTCCTGTTAATGCATACCGTGTAAATAAGAAGACGATCGAGCGTTATACAGAAAATACGAAATCTATTAGGGCAAATATAAATATGTAGGCTAAACGTATTTATATTTGCATTGATCAGATAGCAGTGACCACATTGGAGTAATCCGATACATAAGAATGCGCTCGATATTTTTATTGAGCGTATTTTTTATGTTTTATTAAATGTATTATTGAAGTTTCATGTGTTGTATAATATTCTATAAAACTAGAAACTCAGTTCTAGGGTATATATCCAAATGTGAAAGTGAGTTTACTACGATTAGTTGAATATATCAATGAGTAAGGCGGGAGGAAAACGTGAGAGTATCTATAAAAGTTAAACTTTTTATTATAATTAATGTACTGCTTATATTGTTTGCAGCCACATTCATTGGCGTAACATCTATGTTTTTGGATGATTTTTTTGAATCAAAGTATGAGGAAAGACATATTTGGTTTTACAACCAAGTGTTATCTAAGTACGATGCTGACAATAATAGAGAATTAAGTGGTTTCATACGAGGTATTGAAAAGGAACTTAAGGGATTTATTGTCGTATTTGAACAAGACGGCAGAGTAATTGAATCTACTTCACCAAGTCTTAGAGTAGGTGACTATATGCCTAGGCATTATCCTGAACGACTTAAATTGGGTGCAGATAATAATGTTGGGGATTATGTTGTTATCAATGAGTTTGATAGTGAAGTTAATGAGAACATATTAACATTGGTCGGAAATCTTCCAGATAATAAAATGATAGAATTGTCAAAACCGTTTGGTTTTGTTGCTGAAGCGGTTGAAATAATCAATAAGGTAATGCTATCAATCGTATCTATTATACTTGTACTTGGGTTTGTATTGGCTTATTTTACATCATTAGTATTTACAAAACCAATTATCAAAATCAATAAATCTGTTAAGGCGATAGCCAATCGTGATTTTGATCATAAACTTGATATTAAAAACAAAGATGAATTAGGAGATTTAGGGAACACTGTAAATGAAATATCAGGCCAACTCAGAGATTTTATAGATGAAGTTGAGACTCAAAATGATATGCTAATTCAGGATAAAGTGGTTTTAGAAGATATGAACAAACAACTTCATGAGCTTTCAGAGACTGATGTTTTAACTAAACTAAATAACAGACTAAAAATTGATAGAGTGCTTGAATATGAAGTTAAAAGAGCAAAAGTAAGAGGCAGCACTTTCTCCATTATCATTGCGGATATGGATCATTTCAAGTTGGTAAATGATACATATGGTCACCTAGCTGGTGATGAAGTACTAAAGGACATCGCTATGATACTTACTGAATCTTGTAGAAATATGGACGTAGTTGGTCGATGGGGTGGTGAAGAATTTATTATTGTTCTACCTGATACGATCGAAGCAGATGCTATAAATGTTGCAGAGAAATTTAGAAAATCAATTGAAGAGTATGAATTTGAGGATGTGGGACATAAAACAGCAAGTTTTGGAGTGGGTGAATATAATAAGGAACAAGAAATTGATACTCTGGTCAAAAATGTAGATGATGCTCTTTATAGAGCAAAAGAAAATGGCAGGAATCGAGTTGAAATTGCAAAATGAAAATTAAGAAAGCCCCCTTTTACAATCGGATTATCGGAAATCGGTCCTTATCTGTCGTAAATGGGGGCTTTTTTCTGGAATAAAGCCAGCAGAACAGCCGTAACAAACCAAGCGAAGCCTGATGCAGAAAAGTAAAAAATTAAAGATTTACAGTTCAGGGTATCAATAAATTACACAGGTCGATTGAGTTCGGAGGTGTATGGTTTTTATGAAGGAGAATCGCAGATATTTATTAATAATCGTGATGCTAATGATTCTATTATTGTATTCCACGGTGATTCACAGCTTGTGGGTTATAATTTTGGCTGTGTTAAATTGTTGTGCAGCTTTACTGACTGAATACCTTTTTATGCTTAAGCGTAAACGTACCCGTCAACTGTCCTATGATACGCTAATAACAGCCATGCTTTTTACTTTGGTCTTGCCACCGTTCACACCCCTTGAGGTCAGTCTTATTGGTATTGTTTTTGGGATATTCTTTGGAAAATGTGTCTATGGAGGTTCTGGATACACTATATTCAACCCGGCTTTAGTAGGGCGGGTCTTTTTGCATGCTTCTTTTACAAAACCGATGACCACAATTTGGCTGGATCAATACATTGGTGGAGTTGGAATTTCGGATATCCCTATGGATAAGACTATAGCTGTGCTTATTATTTTGATGGGTCTTTTGCTTCTGTCTAAAAAGGTAATTTCAATTTATATTTCTGGATCAATACTCGTCACTTATGGGTTATTGACTGTTGGGGGATATATGCTGACGCTTGGAAATCAGATGAGTCCTGCTGACAGCCTTCTTAGCGGAGGCGTTCTATTGGGTGCGCTATTTATGGCCGTCGACCCTGTGACTTCACCAAAGAATCAATCAGCTCAGATCTTATACGGACTGATCATCGGGAGTCTGGTTTATATTATACGAAGCTTTTCAACCACTCAGGGCGCTATTGTATTTGCCATTTTAATCGGGAATATGTTGACACCAATTATAGATATTTCAGTAGACACTTTAGCAAAATCTCAAGCACAAAAACGGGGTGAGTCCCTTGAATAGTCTTTTTAAAAAGATCAGATCTATCCTCTTCATCATGTTGCTTGGTGCTTTTTTTGGAGCTGTACTTGGCTTTGTTCAGTTGACTGTTGAAAATCAGGTGGTTGCGAAATACAGTCCTGAGTGTCAGCGTTCGATTTTATATACCGTAGGCATTGAAACAGAGGAGTCATCTGAATCAGAGGTCAGCAGACTTTTTAGACAACATTTTAAAGAAAAAAAATCTATGGATCATGAATATCTCATATTTATAAAAAACGGAGAGATTGCAGGCTATTGCTTCCCGTTTTCAGGAAAGGGCATGTGGGGCACGATAGACGGATACCTGGCTGTGGATCAGAAGCTTGATCAGATCATGGGAGTTGCATTTACTGAAATGCTAGAGACACCGGGACTTGGAGCGCGAATTATGGAGGTTGAGTTCACAGATCAGTTTAGATCGATTGATATAACTGGACAGAAAGTTTATATTTCTATTGATAACGGTGATGGTAACGGTATTGACAGCATAAGTGGTGCAACATTGACCGTTGACGCAGTTGTTCAGACGCTCAATGAGGCCATTGATGAGATCAAGTTGATTGGTAAGGAGGGCCTGAAATGATGAAATATACGAAGGCGCTTTACGATCAGATAATTGAGAACAATCCAGTGCTGAAGCGTTCATTAGGAATATGCTCGGCACTGGCTGTGACAAACCTGATGGTGAATGCATTTGTCATGAGTTTGGGAGTCATATTTGTTTCGGCTTTATCAGGTCTTACGGTATCCCTGATCAGAAAATATACAGACCGACATATTCGTATTCTGTTTCAGATGATGGTAATAGCTTCCTATGTGATTCTAGTGGATATCTGCTTGAAATTTTATGTTCCAGAAATCAGCAAAGCTCTTGGGCCTTATGTTGGCCTGATCATTACAAACTGCATTATAATGGGGCGTTGTGAGTCTTTTGCACAGTTAAACCCACCTGCAATTTCTTTTGTTGACGGTATTGCAGCAGGTCTTGGATATTCAGCGGTTCTTATGGTCATTGCATTTTTCAGGGAACTCCTCGGGTTTGGCAGTCTTTTTGGAATTCATGTTCTTGGAGATTGGTGGCGTAATTGGGGGACTATGAGCATACCGGCAGGTGCCTTTTTCATGATCGGTATACTGGTCTGGATTGCAACTGACTACAATATGCACCATACGGGAAGGCGTGTTGTGAAATGACAGAACTTCATCCGTTGACGATTCTATTTGCAGCTGTTTTCACAAATAATATTCTGCTTTCAAACTTTCTTGGAATGTGTCCTTTTGTGGCCGTTTCAGGTGAGATTAAAACATCACTTGGTATGGGTCAGGCTGTAACTTTTGTATTGGCATGCACATCCGTGATCAACTATGCGGTATACCACTGGATACTCGTACCGCTCGAGCTTGATTTCATACGATTCATTCTCTTTATTCTTGTGATTGCAACATTTGTACAATTGGTTGAAATGATCATTGGACGCTTCTTCAAAGAGCTCTCCACTTCATTGGGCATTTTTCTGCCCCTGATAACAGTTAATTGTGCCATTTTAGGTGTGTCACTTTTTATGGTGATAAGGGAATACAACCTGATACAAACTCTATTTTATGGTATCGGTTCCGGTATCGGATGGACATTTGCTATTGTGGTCATGGCGGGGATACGTCAAAAAATGAAATTCTCACCTATGCCAGAAGGATTAAAAGGTGTGGGGATAACCTTTATCACTGCCGGGATCATGGCACTTGCATTCATGGCATTCTCAGGGCTCATAAAGATTCAGTAAGGGGGTAGGGGCATGAATCTGATTCTTCGTACAGCTCTAGTAATGAGCCTGTCGGTAGGCGTACTGGCAACACTTCTTACTCTGAGTAAAATCTTTATTGTGAAAAGGGGCCAGGTTATAGTGAAAATTAACGGACAGCTAGAGATACTTGGAGAAAAAGGGGATTCTCTCTTGTCGGTCCTTCATGTAAATGATATTCAAATACCCGCGCCCTGTGCTGGTCGTGGAACATGCAAGAGGTGCATGATAAAAGTTAAAGCGGGTGGGGACGAACCAACTGCGATAGAGAAAACCAGACTTTCACCTGAAGAGTTGGATATGCAGTTAAGGCTGGCTTGCCAGATTAAATTGTCAGGGGATATGGAGATTGAGATTGAGTCCGAGTTTATTTCAAAGTCTTGATGAAATTATTCATTACTTAAGATTAAGACTGAGGAGGATGGATAATGGGAAACAAAAAGGATGGTCAATTAGTTCCATATGATATGGTATCACCAGGTTTGGAAGCTGAGTACACAGGTGAAAGTGATCTTTCATTATTCGAATCTAACCAGCTTTTAACGTATAGTGCTGATACTGAAGGTTTTGTGATGGCGAGGTATTCATTGTGGGGATTCGCTCATATAACAGAAGAAACTTGGAATGATGAAATAAGATTGATCAACGCGATGCAGTCAAAGCTAGGATTTCTTGATGATAATACTAGAAGAATTCGCCAACATATCGGAGGACTGGTTTGCTGCGACAGTGGCGTGCCGACGACTATTGACGAACTTCTGAATATTATAGGTACAGGCCATTTGCCTGAACAGTCTTTTCGTCGTGGTTGTTTTGGGACTAGTGGGACGAGAAGCACGCAACCTGACCATGTTGAAAGTATGATAGTAATCGATGCTATTCTAAAGGGATTCCTTAATGGAGAATCAGAAGAAGAATCCATTATGAAGTATCCACAAGCGAAAGGTTTTATCAAACGAGCTTACGAATGGCTTGAATCCGCTGAAAAATTCTCTGAACTGCAGAGATTATTGATGAGGCGCATTCTCCTCAATTTCGATTCTTTTACGAAGCGCAACGAGGATATATATGCGGTATATAACAACTGTTTTGCAGAAGATGGAGAAGGATTTAAACTTGAAGAGCAGATTTCTGCGTTGGCAGGACTACCCAAAGTATATCCAATAAATAAAAAAGAATACCAAGAAAATTTAAATACCATTTCAGATGCGGCTAAGAGAGATCTTTATACGATCTGTGGAAATATAGCGGATGGAGGATGTGAATTATCTGATTGTCATCATAACACGTTCCGTTTTATTGAGAATTGGATTTATGGCATAGGCACTTTAAAATGGGGGATCCCTACACGCGCCAAATCGACTGAAGAAAAGCGCCTTGGCCAGCTCTTATTTGGTTATGCACTTGGAATCAATAAGTGGCTGCAAGACATTCCTCTTCAATTTATCTTATTGGACTTAGGACATATTGATCTTGGATTTGATCCTAAAAACGAGATACTTCGAGTGTATGCATACCTTGGCGACAAAAATACACCCGTTAATAAATGGCTTACCGCCTGTTTGTGGTACACGCTCACACTGAATCCAAATGCAAGCCTGAACACCTATGGGGAGAGACACAAAGAACTCATTGAGAGTGTAACAGAACATGGACTAAGCGTCCGTGAATGGATAGATTCTATTCTTGAAGGCAGTTCAAATGAAGACAACAACGAGTGATTGTAGCTTCTGACTGTACACAAACCAGCAGGACTGCAAAACAGTTTTGCTGGTTTTTGTTGTCTTGAATTAGGGAAAAACTCTTATAGTATTAGTGTGTAACTACACAACATAATAAGGATTACTGTTAGACCTTTTACGTGTTTCAATATATAATCTGAAGTATAGATATATACAGAAGGAGTAAGCAAATGATAACCAATACAACGGCAAAAATTATAAACATGATACCAGATAGATTTGTCACATACATATCTAAAAAAGTTGTTGATAAATACCTAAAAAAATATGCCAATATAAACATAAAGGGAAGTGAAAA
>Ga0070725_10000865_pt1 | contig 18568 bp, 20 predicted proteins | sample tdDd002_FD_69781 | JGI IMG/M metagenome (GOLD analysis project Ga0070725, IMG submission 69781) | Marine sediment microbial communities from the Atlantic coast under amendment with organic carbon and nitrate - tdDd00.2 | ecosystem: Environmental > Aquatic > Marine > Coastal > Sediment | place... | reverse complement strand
CAATGAAATCAAATACAGCACTGTGTGTAAACATGAAATAAACACACTTCTACATAGTTCATTTATTTGTTCGTTTAACTCATCATCTTTATAAGAATGATGTGCAAAATAATTTCTAGACGTGACAAATTTTAATATTTGTGAAAAGAAATATTTTTGATTACTAGACCATGACTTACCAACAGAGCAACTATCGACTTTTTCAAAAATATCTTCAGGTCTCTCTCTTAGCTCTGTCATCTTCCAGTTTTGCTTATCTGATACTGACTTAAAAATAGCTTTTGCTTCGTTATTTTCAATGCATTCAGAAAGCCTCAAAAAAACTTTTTTTAGATCGTCCTCTTGACAATAAAACTTTGAAAGCAATAAGTCTTTAATTATAATCTCAGTTCTGATTGTTACAACAAGTAGGTTATCAAGTATTCTTGGCTGTATTAGATGTATATGTTTCTTATTATTTAGTGTTTCGTGAAGGTCATAAAAACCCCGAATCCATGGATAAAAACTATCTAAGGACTCTAATTCTAAATAAATTTGCTCTAAATTAACCCCTTCTAGCCATTTGTTGATCGATTGAGAGTATGAAGGAATATATTGCTTAAATGACTTGTTAAACTTGATCTCCTCAAAATCGAGAACATCTTGAAGCTGTGACCAAGAACGTGTTTGCCGATTTTTGTATGACCACTTCTCTAAAAGGTCTCTCTCACTAACCCCTGAGATACAAAGCCACTCGAACAAAAAGTAGATATCTTTCTTTAACTGTTCCAATCCCATATTGTAACTAGTTAAGCCATGATATTTTAACTTGTTTTCCCAATCACTATAAAGCTCAAGCAACAAAGTCATATCAGATTCTAACTCTTCTCCAGAAATATCTAAGTGATTAAAGAGAAACGTACATATCTCACCATAACTACAATTTATATCTGCCTGAGATAAGACCAATCTTGATTTTACCGTTCTGTAAGTAGCAAGCCTCTTAAATGTGTTTCCATATTTTGAAACCCAAAAATCATTAACTCTTTTATACTCTTCTTCAATATACTTCTTACCTTTTTCTTTATTTAAGTATCTTTCAATAAACTTACAATTATTGATAACCTCAAAAACAATATATGACCTCCAATAAGACAAGTAAAATTCATATGGACGATAATCTCTACCATTTGGGTGTTGATAAGTGATAATATCTTTTGGCTTATCAACTTTGTAAGATTTTAAAAACGTATCACGTAAAGTAGTATCATACGGGTGAATTAGGTCTGACAGTTGTTCGTCCTGAACACTGTGTATTAGTATGTCATAGTACGACGCATTCCGAATCTTATTATCTTCATGTCTATTAGCGTATCCTAGTATTGGGTACCTTTCCCATTCATTGAAGTATTCTACGGGTAACTCAACAAAAAGTTCATACATAGACTCATTTGTTTTAACAAGGTCTAATAGCTTGATGTCATAAGGTAATTTTTTAATGCCAAATGATTTTTCCATGTAAGAAAAAAACTTTCCATTACAAAATCTATTATTATTTACGTAGTGAGCTGATATATTCAGATAATTTAAATAATAATCACTTTCACTGTATGTAATACTTCGATACATCGACCTTCTCCCTACAAACAATGGTATAGCCCTTTCCAGATATATTTTGGCAATCTAGTGTTCTCGTCTATTAAAGATTACCAAATTTGCGTCAAATAAAAAGAGATACACTTCAACAATAAATATTCCATTTCAACTTGATAGTTTTTGGATAATGCAAATATCGGTAATTACGATCGAATTAGCTTAGATAGCTCAAAACGAATTAGCAGCATGTTAATGAGTAAGTGCGTTAACAAAGAAAGGGGCATTTTCGTTTTAGAAAGGGCAGACAGTAATAGTTCTGACTCCTGAGCTTTCCATAACGCTACAATCTCAAGGAAAACAGCCATAGAACCAAGCCGCTACTTGCTTATCGGTGCAACTATGTCATTTCAATAAAATCAATAAGATAGATGTGCAAAATACGATAATTCCTACCTGATCGGTTATTTGAGATTACTTTGGTCTAGATACCAGATCGTTTCATTGTGCTTTAAGGTCAAGGAAAACAGCCATAGATCCAAGCCGCTGTTTCTTATCGGTACAATCATGTGATTTTAATAAAATCAATAAGATAGGATTATGATGTATAGTGGTTTTTACCTGATCGGTCAATTGAACTGACTGACGACTGTTTCACCAGACTGCTGCGATGAATAAATCAATGCCATTTGGCGACATTGTGCTTCTCTATGTTGTTTGGAAATTACTTGTTTTATCAGCGATTAATTGATTATTAAGCGCTGTTAGATTGGCTTTATCTCGCTCCAGTATTAGAGCTGTACGTTCTGCTACGTTAGCCCTAGTTATGGATTCTGACAGCTCTGAACGTAACGACGATATGATTTCATCTGTTTTAGCTAAATCCATTTGGATGCTGTCAGATCTAGTGTTCGCAACGGTTAGCTGCTGTTTCGTCGTATCGAGCTGGTTTTCTAAATCTGAATAACGCTCATTTAACTTAGCGCTTTGTAAGTTCCTTTCCTTGAGCTGAGTATCTAAGACTGTATTAGCAGTTGATAGCGAAAGAATTTGTTCTTCAAGATCCCGAATAGTGATTTCAGTTGCCTTAATATCCTCGCGCAATTTCAAGTTATCTCGCTTCAACTGCATCAATTCTGATGAAATATTAGCCTGAGCTTGTTCAAGCTCAGAATATCGATGTTCCAATTCTTCATGCTTAAGTTCAAGCACTTCATTATTCGCTACCTGAGCGCGGACGCGCTCTTCTGTTTTAATGACTTGCTCTTCAGCTAGTCTCCTTTCTTCAAAGGCGCTTTCTTTTTCACTAATAGCACCTTGCAGTCTTGTTCTGGTGAGTTGCTCATAATGACATGCAGTAATGTCATTTAGCCTTAAAATAAGCGCGTATATCGACTCTGAAAGCTTAGCTTCCGTGATCTTGTAGGCATCCTGGATTTCTAGTGGTAGCTGCGCATGTTCAGTTTCATTGCGAGTAGGAAGAACCTCAGTTGTAATTGATGGCTTTACATATTCTGGAAGCTTACCGCTCTCAGTTAGACGTTTTATATCCGAGTCAAATGAAGTGGTTTTACCACGACCTAGGATCTCACGTATGCGCCAGCCACGAGGTTCGATCCCCTTGTTTAGTAGCTCGTTAGCTACATTAATTAACTCTTCTTCTGAATATGATTTCGGTCTAGCCATCTTGTTCACCTTTGTTTTCATTTAAGAAGCACTCAATTGGTTTGTTAGTTAGTTCAGAACAAACTAACGTTGGTGCCTTTATGAGCAAAATACGGCGGTAAAAAAGATTCGTCAAACATGTGAATTATCAATATTTTCAATAAAATTAATTACTTAATGGTTATCCTATCTATAACAGGACAAAGAGGATTTTAGATTTACATTTATTAATCAAACCTATGGATAAGCCATGGTTTGGGTAAAAACCTAGCAAGGTATCACTGTAAACATATTTTCCTGAGTTCTGGAAATTGGGATCATGATCTCACATGTGCAATGGCTTTGTTCTGCCAAGAGTATTAGTTAAGAGCCGAGTTAGAAAATGTGAACACCTACACTCACCATTTACTAGTGGACAGTTATACTAGTTAAATTGGATATAAGTGTTTACCTATCATGAAGCAAAGTGAAGCAATTCTGCGCCTGAACGAATGGGATCTGGAAGGGCGCTACATCTTTCAACATCGAGATCTCAAGAAAATGTTCCATGAAGACACGGAGAGGAACTTGAATGAGACGTTGAAGCGATTAGTGACAAACCAGATCTTAGAGCGGGTTGCTCGCGGCATTTACCTGTAAACGTTATCCAGAGATAGATTTAGTTCCAATACACTCGAGATTATCGCTAAAACGTTAAGATGGGGTGAATACAGCTATGTCAGTCTCGAATCAGCCTTATCTGAGTTCAGTGTCATTTCGCAAATCCCTTTAGATCGCTTGACTGTTATGACAACTGGGCGAAAAGGTGAATACAAAACTCGGTATGGAGTGATTGAGCTTACTCATACAAAAAAGTCGGTTCCCGACATTATAGATAGTATTCGTTCTGTGGGTAGACCGCTTCGTGTCGCAACCCAAGAGACCGCTATTCGTGATTTGAAACGTGTTGGGCGCAACGTTCACCTAATCATCGATTAAGGCGTTTTTCGAGTCTCCTGCCTCTTGGCAGGTTCGCTTATAAAGATCGGCTATTATTGCTAACTGGCGATTTATTGTTTTGCTATAGAGGTCATACTGATGATAGTTACGATTAAAGTTACTGACAAAGATGAGCATTACTTCGAAATTCCTGATGAATATCTAAAGGAACTTAACTGGCAGGCTGGCGATAGTGTCATCTGGACTCAGAACGAAGATGGAAGCTTTTCACTTGTTAAAAAAGAAAGTGAGTCATAGTAATGGCTACGATTATACAAAAACGTTACACAGATTTGCCCCATTACTTGTTTCGACTGATTCTACACATACATCACCTAAGTATCATCTGGCTTACTTTTTCTAATCTAAGTATGTGACCAATTTTACCAACGCCTCAGGCTTTTAGTACCTACTGGCATTGGTTATATTCCTCACTTATACCTTGACCTTAGTAAATCAATTTATAATAAACATTCTTTAATCAAACTCTGCAATATCAGCGATGACAAAAACAACGATCAAGTGGACTAAGAGTAAGTGCTCTCTTGAGGCATCAAAGTTCAAGACAAGAAAGGAGTTCAAAGTTAACTCTGGTAGCGCTTACAACTCTGCTTTAAGAAACGGTTGGTTGGATGATATTTGTTGTCACATGCCTGCTAACAACAAGAGAACCAAATCGTATTGGACTTTCGAACGATGCAAGGCAGAAGCTATTAAATATCAAACCCGTTCAGAGTTTAAGACAGGCTCAGGAGGAGCTTACGATTCAGCGCAAATCAACCAGTGGCTAGATGAGATTTGTGGTCACATGATAAATAAGTACAAGAAAAGTGGTTTCTGGACAAAGGAAAATTGCCAAGTAGAAGCTTTAAAATACACATCAAGAAAAGAGTTCAAGTCAAAGGCTGGTGGCGCTTACACCAGAGCAACAAAGTCGGGTTGGCTCAAAGAAATTACATCGCACATGCCTAGCCCTTATAAAGAACTAAAAAAGTGCCTATACGAAGTGTATTTTGAAAAATCAGACACTTACTACATTGGCTTAACTAACAACTTCAATAGAAGAGTCATTGAACACACAAAGGGTAAATCTGATTCATCTACGACCTACTCTACATCCGTATTCGCTCACATCAATGCGACAGGTGAAACGCCTCAATTCAGACAGATTTCAGAGTATATGAATGCTGATTTAGCCTCGAATGAAGAGCAAAGGTTTATTACCCAATACCACCTTAAAGGCAAGTCACTTCTTAACCGAAATAAAGGCGGCTCTTTAGGTGGAGGGTGGCTCAAGTGGACGAAGAATACGATCCAAGCAGAAGCTTTGAAATACGACACTAGAACTGTATTTCAAAACAACGCTTCAGGGGCTTATGAAGCGGCAGTCAAAAGGGGATGGCTACAAGAAGTTTGTTCTCACATGAAAACCTTTAGCAAACCTATGGGGCATTGGACTAAAGAGAACTGCCGCATCGAAGCTGCAAAGTACACATCTAAAAAAGAATTTAATTCAAAATCTTCTGGGGCGTATCAAGCAGCTAGCAAGCATGATTGGCTTGATGAGATTTGTCATTATCCAAATGCTAAACGCAAACCAAACGGTTATTGGACGAAAGATAGGTGTGAACTTGAAGCTAAGAATCACAAAACTCGAGGTGAGTTCCAAAAATCTTCCCCACAAGCTTATATGGCAGCACAAAGAGCAAAATGGTTAGATTTAATTTGCTCTCACATGGTTAGTCCTAAAAAACCTAATGGTTATTGGACTAAAGACAGGTGTCAAGAGGAAGCGTTAAGATACACAACTCGAAGTAAGTTCGCAAAATTCTCATCAAGCGCTTATACAACAGCAAAAAAAGAAAAATGGTTGGATGATATTTGTACCCACATGATATCTCGACAAAAGCCACATGGTTACTGGAACAAAGAACGCTGCCATGAAGATGCATTAAAATATCAAGCAAGATCTTTATTCATGCGCGGCTCACCGAGTGCATATGATGCGGCAAAAAATAAGAAATGGCTCGATGAGATTTGCGCCCACATGAGCAAGCCTAAGTAACCGAACCCTTTTAGCTAGATCTCCCAAACTCAAATGACATACATAAAGTAATTTATGAATTGCTAATTTAATTAGGTGCACTAAATGATTTTTGTCCAAGAGCTTCCCAGATTGAATTTTTACCCATGGCACTTTCTAACTCAAAAGTGCCCCATTGTGTGTTTCGAACGATTAAAAGCTCTTTCATAAAATTATGATTTGACTTACTTTTCTTCATGCTTAGAACTCTAATTATGTGACCAAATTTGTTAACCCACTACAAACCTACCTTTAGTGTTTACCCCTTTAGGATTGCTTTATAATTGTTATTGAGAAGTGTCCGCTAACGGATATTTCTTGTACTTCGTTGCTTCTATACTACTTGCAACATCAAAGTATGAGTACAAAACGCTCTACACCGTAAACAAAGCGAATACAAGGTGACTATACTTCAATGTAGAGCAGTATACTTCTCTATAAATCAGCAAGTTCAGTGACAAGCTAAAGATTGAACTCGCGATGGTAGACTGTGATAGAGAAAATAGCGTTGATGAATAGTGGCGAAGAAAACATGACCGACAATGTATACAGTCAAAGCCTAAGGTGGACGACGGAGCTTTCCTCGGCTTTAAAACAACAATTAGTCACACTAGCTAAGCGAAAACAGATCGTAGAGCGGGATTTAGATAACTCTCGTCTCATTAATCAAGGCGTTAACTTCCTTGAACAAGGCACGCTAGCGGTATGCATTCAAACACCAAATTTAAAAACTGCAAATTGTATTATTATCGGAAAGGGTGGTTGGTTTGGAAACTATATTGACGGTACATCATCCTTGTCGTCATTTGTTTTTATTGAAATAGAGCCATGCACAGTTGTTAACTTTAATAATAAAAAGTTAGGAAGTATCGCCACAAATAATCATGAAATATACAAATGGTTTTATTCGCTCACCTTTGAATCACGAGCGAAATGGCTGCAAAGCCAGCTTATTAACAGTGAAGCTCTTAATATTAGAGTGGTATATCAACTCATAGAAATTTTGGCGCACTTAGACAAGCATCGACCCTGCAATGAAATAGCGATCTCGCAACAGCAACTCAGTGAAATGACGGGGATTGCTAGACAACGGGTCAATGAAGTCATGAAACAACTTGAACGAGAGCACCTTGTAGAGCTGAATCGAAGTAAGATCATCATTAATGATGTTTCGCAATTATCTAACCAACTGGATGGTATTGACCTAAGTATTAGAGACCCTCGCCACTTTCTCTAAGCATTAATTAACATTAAAGACGCTTATCGGGATGACACCTGAGGGTTGCGTATAAACATAGGAAAGTAACATGCCATATATCTATTCAATCGAAATCAAGACCGATGCACAAGATGACGTAAATCAAAAGTTTCGGGATAACCAATTAAAAGGAGAAGTTGTTGTTGATGACATGGGTACCGTTTTTATCTGCCCACAAATAAGTAATAAAATTTGGTGTACCCCTCCTAAATCTAATCAACTGACTACTGCGTATGACCCCCAATGGGACCAAGTAATTGAAGATGCTCTTAATTATATGACAAGCCATTACTCCGTTACGGTGAAAAGCCGACAGCCAATATGGCGAAATATCCTTAAGCCGTTTCGATGCCCTAAGATGGTTTTATATATCAAAAGCCGCGATCTTTTTTCCCATTAGACGACACTGTCGAAAAACCTTGCTGAGCCTTTTATTAATTCGAGAACAACACTATGTCCTATTTTCGCTTATTCCACACATTTTCATTGGTTACCATTAGCCTATTTCTTTATGGCTGTGGGGGAGAAGGCAGTGAAGGTGAAAACAGTGTAACACCAGACATAAACGGATTTATGGTGCAACAAGACCTGCGCGTCTTCGATTACGTCTATGGAGGAAGCAGTCTCTCTGTTTCGCATGTCATCGCCTTTAGTAATGACAACAGTCAGCAAGCCCTAACTAAACCGCACATATTGTTTGGTAGCAGTACACGCTCAAATCTTCCTTACTATTTTGAAACTTTGCACGATCAAAAAATCACCATTGCACTATATGATCGCAATACAGAAGTTTTGAAAGAAAAAACTCAGATTGATGCCAACACAGACAAACCATATTGGGTCTTCGCCTTTGGTGACAGCAATACAGATAACTATTCACTTTATACGGTACAAAGACCTATTATTACTGAAACGGAACAGACGGTACCTTTATTTGTAATCGATGCCTCTAGCCCTAATCAAGTGACTACATCAGATATTTACCTTAATGGGTCTCGGTTCATCCAAGGACTTGAAGGAAAAACACTGTCACAACCACTCTTTGTGCCAAAGCAGGCAGGAAGTTTAACACTAGAATTGAAAAGAGAAGGACAGGCAAGTATTCAATGCCTTAATGTGCAATCGACTAATTATCAAGCGATTGATAATACCTATGTTAACTGGGAAGACAGCGCATGGTTGATTGTCTTTTCACCAAACAGTGAATGCCATTTGAAACCGATAAATTGGCAGTAAATTAATTTATAATATACTGATAGATAGGGAATTTACTACTATGAATTGACGGTTGTAGTGGTACGGTGAATTTGGCCAATCTTTTATAAGCAATAGATAATTTGCCATAGTTCAGCTAATCTGAAGGAAAACATTTCTAGTAATGACTCTAACAAGGAAGTGTCCAAAAGCAATTTAGAACCTTTTAAATGAAAACGTACCAGGCTTTATGGCTGGTACGTTATGTTGAAGATTAATCTATCAGAATTCTCTGCATTCTATCTTGTAACTTCTCAGCCGTCTGGTCTTTGAATGCTTGTAGGTTGTTTATCCTTGCATCAGCTGGGATGCATTTCTCTCGCAATACACTCAGCCATTTCCACACGCTTTTGCTTCGATCCAGTTCTACAAATGTTGATTGAGGTATTCCTTGTATAACCATGAACACCAAGAAGGTTCCATAGAACGGATTCGGGTTTGTTGGCAGTTCTTCTGCCAACTTTGGCACATCAACTGCCAGTTCTGGCACATTGAGTGCCAATTTTGACATTTCGTCTGCCAATGGATGGATCTAGGTTATCCGCTACCATAGCTTTCAGTTTTACAAACAGGATCAGCTTGGATTTTGGGTGATTTAGTCCCTTTTTTATAACCACTTCAATTATATAGGCAAATTTAACAGTCCAAACTAATAGTTATAATAGTGGTTATAAATCACCAAAAATATTCTAAAGATAGATCCATTTGATTTATTATGCGCTTTTTTGCAAGTGGCTGATTTCTGTAATTTTTTCAGATTTACAGTTTTTTCCTTCTTAGTTAGAGTTTGTTCAAACCAATTCCCTACTGAGGATAAAATCTTGTTAAATCAAAAACTAAAATCAAAACAGCGTTACATTACTTTCTCTGACTTTGTCGAAGTCTTCAAACGAAGTGTTCGAAACGCCCACCAGAAGTCTACGAAAAATGCAGACGATTCGAAGCTAAATCAATTGAACCACCATTTCGGTGAATACGATCTCGCAGAGATACAGCATGTAGATATCCTAGAGTGGATGGTTCACGTGGAAGAAAATAAACGTTATAAAAATAAAACATTGAATGAGTATTTTCGCCTGCTAAGAGCTGTATTCAATGTTGCTTTACAAAATAAGAACATAACCGAGTCACCGATGGCTGGGATTAAAAATAGGCGCTTAGGTGAGTATGATTCTGCATTACCTTTTACTTTGAAAGAGCTAAGAACCTTTGAAAAGACGGTGACGGCTATCGATAGTGGTAAAGCCCTTTGCCTTGTTATGGCATATAGCGGTCTGCGAACATGTGAAGCTATCGCCTTAAGAACTTCAGATGTAGATTTGAAAAATAAGACCCTTACAGTTCAAAACTCTATGGTAATGGGTGAACTGAAATGTACAAAAACCGTACATTCACAACGAAAGATCCCTATCAATAGTAGTTTACATACTATTTTAAGGGAGCAACTCAAACGTGCAGCTAACCATAGCGAAGTGAAATTAAATCGCGTAGGCCGCGATGGTAAAACTCGCACTCAAGAGAAATGTGTTTTTCTGTTTACTGATCAAAATGGAAATCATTTTAGAGATGTAAAAGATGTCACTCAAAAGTTCTGGAAGAAGTTCATTAAAGACGCGGATCAATTGCATCTGAAAACATACTGTGAGTCGATCGAAGCAAGGGGTATTTCTCAGATGCGTCACACGTTCGCTAGCCACGCGTTGACAGCGGGAGTGAACAAAGACTGGTTAGCAAAAGTCATGGGGCATGCTGATACAGAAATGATTGATAAAGTCTATGCGAAATGGATCGTCGAAGATGCAGAAGACCAAACCAACATATTAGATCTGCATTTTAAGAAGAAAGCCGCTAACACGAATGGTAAAGATTTATTTGGGGAGGTGGCGTAATGGCTGGTAGTCGAAATCAGAAACCCCCATTGTATCAATACCTGTTTATAAAGCATGGTGGTTTCGAACTTGTCTTGAGGGCTATTTGTGTCAGGAGGAGCTATGCAGCCGATACACTTATTCTTTAGTATTGCTAATTTTACCTATAGTTCAACAGACAGAAAAGCCCTTAAACAATCACTTACTCACTCTTTGCGTATACCCCTTTTGCAAGTGAAGACTTTGGAATGGCGTGATGAATTTGCTGGTTATAACCTGATAGCTCGCTGTGGGAGAACGGAAAAGCTGTCTCAGTTCAACGATGAGGAAAAGGAGGAGATTTTATATAATCTCCTACCCGAGCCAAGGGTTGCTAACCGAGAGGTTAAATTAGCCAAACGGACGCAGTCCAAACGCAAGCTAAAAGATGCAATTGCATCGGAGCTGAAGCGTGGTAATCATGATGCTGCTGATTTAATGAAACGTTGGCATGAGGTGCGAGATGATCAGGCGATTCCACCAAGCTGGTGGCGTAAGCTTCGTGATAGCCCACCAGTTATGACGAGAGCGAAACAACGTATGTCAATGCTCACTGAGTATTTTGATTTACATAATGAGCTATGTGGATCTGAACCAAGATCGAATCAGGCGTATCTACAAGAGGTCGTTTTCAAAATTCCACATCGATGGAAAATTGATACTAGTATTGTTCGACTGGAACAATACTCTAAGATGGTAATGGCGTTTTATGAGAAGTATTTCCCTGACTATGAGATACCTCTAGTGTTAACTCATCATGACGAACGATTATTAAACATCGATACTGGCGCACACTGCCATGTATATGTGTCAACACTGAATAAGAAAACTAAGTGCCGAGATTTATTAAAACAACAGCGCATCGCTACGGCAAGCTTCCAGCGTTCGTTCGGTCCTGTGCATTCAACTGAGATGCTGCCACTTGATGGAAAACTACAAGGCTGGCAGCTTTCAATTTCACAATATGAGTTTAACAGGATGTTTTACTCGTTTGTTAATCATCGATTTTTGAATAATCTTGGTTTACAGGCAGAATTTGCTCATGAAGAAGAGCGGCGTTCTGAACAACGACGAATAATGAATGTTCAATCAACCTTACCAAAGTCACAACGAAGTTTTAATCTTGAAACGATGGTTCAAGAGGAAATTAAAAAGGAACGGTTGAATTTGGTCGAGATACAAGCATTACTGTCTTCGACAGAGAAGCAACTAGAAGAAAGTCGAGATGCGTTACTTATGGCGCAAATGTATCATGCGGAAGATCTGGTAAGGTATGATTTGGAGATATTACAGAGGCGAGAAAAGCTAACATTTCTGGAAGCTCAAATCGAGGAGAAAAAGCAGGAATTAACTCTAGTTAAAGAAGCCCTCGTTGCTATGAAAGCGCAGTTGTCAGAAGTGACCTTAAAGGTTAAGGCAACCATAGTGGCGTTGGTTGAAGCTAGTTTTATGCAGCTAGTAATGAAAGCAAACAAGAGACCTGCATTGGTAGAAAAGTTCACCAGGATGTTTCTCGACAACCTTAATGAAAACCTACCAGGTTTTTTAAAGCCGCTAGCACTTTCTGCTCAATCTCTAATGACCAGCGAAAAAGCGGAGAAAGTCTTTCAAGCTTCCATTTCAGAGAACGAACTTTCCTAACTAAAACCTGTCTTTTTTAACCATACCTAAAAGAGACAGGTTGCTCCTCACAAATCTCCATTTAAAAAACAGTTTAAAATAGATAGTATTTTATAGACGGTTTAAAGTAGACAAAATGCCATTTTAGGGACATAGAAAATGATAAGAGCTTATTTAAGAGCCTCAACTGATGAGCAAGACTCTTCTCGTGCTAAACAGGAGTTACGAGAGTTCGTTAAATCCAATAATCTACAGATTGCATCTTTCTATCAGGAGAATATATCTGGTACATCAGCCGATCGCCCTGAATTAGATCGGTTGATTGAAGACTCTGAGGATGGCGATGTCTTATTGATTGAAAAAATGGACAGATTGACGCGCTTGCCATTCCAAGTCTGGGAAACACTGAAAGCACGAATCAAAGCTAAAGGGATATCAATCGTAGTTGTCGATCAACCTATGACCCACCAGTCTTTATCTGATGTAGATATATCAGTCTCGGCAATTCAGCAGGCGTTAACAAACTTTATGTTGGATCTGGGTGCAGCAATGGCTCGTGATGATTACGAAACCCGCCAGAAGCGTGCTCAACAAGGCATAGCAAAAGCAAAGAGAGAAGGGCGCTATAAAGGACGACCTGTTAACGCAGAGACTGCCAAAAAGTGCCGAACTGTTAATTTGCTAGTTTCTGACGGTGAAACCGTCAGTGCAGCATGTAAAGCACAGGGTGTAGGTAGAGCAACTTATTACAAGTACCTATCCGCCCAAGGCTGACGGCTCAAATATACTCTTTAGCGTATAAACAGAAAATATACGCCATAGAGTATATGTGGATTTGAATTACTGGGTAAAAGGAAGATAGAAGATGTACGTGAGTGATCCATTAGCGTTGGCAAACTGGATGCGAGAAGCAAGGCAAAACAGTGGATTGACACAAAAGCAGGCTTCAGAGTTAAGTGGGCTAAGGCAAGCAACGATATCTAAAATAGAAAATGACCCAGCATCTTGCACCATCGAAACTTTGTTACGCCTGGCTAGAGTCTATCAATTAGAACTTCACCTTCTGCCGATGCTAGCTAAGGGGGAAAACTATGAGCACGAGATTTCTAAGTTGGATTGGTAGATATTGGTATTCTTGGCAATTCAACAATATCGAGCTGATAGATTGCTGAGACTGTCGGGCGGTATGTAAAGCACATGGTGTAGGTAGAGCAATCCATTAAAAGTTGCTATCTGCTCAAGATTTAAAGCAAAAATATGTGCTCGATAGTATAGGAGGTGGTGAAAGTTAATTATGATTCACCTACAGACCGAGCAATCAGTTGTCTCTACTACTGATTGATGAATCAAAGCAATTAGTTGCGTTATTGATAGCGATTGTTTATCTATTCCATTTTTGAATTGATTCCATATATCTTACAATAATCAATAGAAGACGTTTTCAGAGAGCACATAAAGTTGGATCAGTTAAGCGCGATACGAGCATTTTTACTTGTAGTACAAACAGGCAGTTTTTCAGCAGCAGCAAGAGAGCATGGAACTACTCAAGCTACTATGAGTAAGAAGGTTGCAGCTTTAGAGGAACAGATGGGAGTAAAATTACTCTCCCGCACAAGTCGAGAATTATCGCTAACTGAAGTTGGTCAAGAATATTATCATCGTTGTGTGTATATTCTAGGTGAGTTAGATGAGGCAGAATCTAACGCCCGCTCTCAAATGGAGAGACCTACAGGACAATTGAGAATTTCAGCACCTGTTGTATTTGGAAGGACATTTATCGGTCCAATTTTAGATGAATTTTTGCGAGACTATCCAGAGCTAAAAGTTGATTTACATCTAAGTGATCAACATGTGGATTTAATTACTGAAAGAATTGACATTGCTATAAGAGCAAAACAGTTGGAAGATTCCACACTTGTTGCTCGTCATTTATTTAATAATCCTATGGTTATCGTTGCTGCACCAAGTTATTTAAATAAAAATGAGATACCGATTACACCAGAACAATTGAATGCTCACAACTGTATTTTATATTCAATGCAACAGTCAATTAATGTGTGGCACTTTAATCAAGGCGAGCAGAGTTTATCTGTCCCCGTATCTGGGAATTGCCGATGTGATAATGGTGATATTATTCTACAGTTAGCTTTAAGTGGTACTGGTATCGCTCAGCTTCCAGTATGGATGGTCGGTAATTTTATTGATTCAGGCCAATTAGTACGCTTACTCACTGATTTTGAGGTAAAGCCACTTCCTTTTAACGCTGTGTACCCACAAAACCGATATGTACCTTTAAAAGTACGCAGTTTTATCGATTTCATTAAGAGGCATATCGAGCGTAGTGAACTTTTTTCTTGAACCACAGCAAGATGTGGCAGTAGCATTAAAGTCTTGTTCGCTACTGCCGTTAGTTAATACTAAGCTATAGGTTATTGCTCAGTATTATTCACCAATTTCAGTCTGATTCGCTTTGTAAATAAAAATCAGCGCTAGAGCGACACATAACATTGCCGCTATACGCCATGGATTCAGTTCTATTGCAACATTACTTAGCAGCCCTTGTGTATCAATAATCATACTCATGATCATTTGACCGAAAATGGTTGAGACCGTTGCGACAGCAATTCCAATTCTTGGGACTGATGCAACCATCGCAATGAGGTATAAAATACCGAAAAATGCGCCCGTTAATTGCCATTTAGGTACTGTAAGCAAGTTTGATTCATATACGGGTTCAAAGAAAAGAATAAGTAATGCAGTAATAACGGTAGCAATACCAAAAGTAATCAGGGCTGTTTTTACAATACCGATCTTTTCCCCTAATTGTCCATTTATTGCAGCTTGCGTACTTAACGCCATACCCGATGCAATTGCCAGAATGATGATAAGTATCATGATATCGCTCCAATATAGCTAAAACAAAGTGCCAATAATACAAAGATAAGGGCGATAATTCTTTGCGGATTAGTTGGCTTTTTAGCTACGCCAAACCAGCCAAAATAATCGATAGCGAAACTCTTAGTGATTTGACCAAATAATACACAAACCATGGTCATCGCTACTCCAAGAACTGGAGTTGCCACGGTTAGAACAACCACATACAGTGATCCGAGTATACCGCCAATCAACTGCCAACGTGGGATTTCTTCCCATTTGTACTGTTTACGTTGAGGTGTAAAAAAGTCGATGAGCCATAGGACAATAGTTCCCACACTCACTATGCTCATCGTGGCCCAGAGTTTACCAACCTCTGAACCAAGAGGACCTAAAATTCCAGCCTCAAATGAGAGTCCCATGCCAGCAAAGACAACGAAAATTATAAAAAATATGTTCATCGTGGGTCGAATAACCTTACAGAGTTTTGTTGCATAAACGCTTTACCATCGGGATAGGATACGAGTTCCATTTGCATGCCCCATGGTGCCATAAAATAAACCCAAGATTCCCCAGCAGTAGGGCCTTCTGTCATCAAGGTTGGTTCGCCTAACACCTCAATGCCCGCCTGTTTAAGGTATCTCACAGCGGTATCCATATCTTCGACGTAAAATGCAATATGATGACCACCAATATCGGCATTATTAGGGACAGTTTTTCTGCGCTCGACACTATCTGAGTATTCAAATAATTCTAGATTTATACCTTTTGCGTTCATCATCGCAATTTTTTTGATTTCAGCACGTGGATGAACGTTGAGTTGATCAGCCATCCAGTTATCGTTTGAATAAAATGGACCAAATTGGTAAGCGATCTCAAAACCAAAGTATTGAGAGAAAAACTCAATAGCTTCTTCAAGGTTTGGTACGGTAAGACCCAGATGGTCGGGCTTTTTTAATCCTGGAATCGTCATGTTGAACCTCCTATTCATCAAATAGGCATTTGGTGTGGAAATAAAAAGGGGAGTAATACTCCCCTCATAAAACATCAAGGAATTTAGATATTGATGTAGTTGTAACTGTCGTCGCTTTTATCGCGCTTTCCACGATATTTGTCGCTGTAGTTATCTGCCCAAATTGCTGATGCGTCTTGATTTTGGTTCCAGTCAAAAACGGTAGAGCGGTGTTTGATCTTCCACTCACCATTACGTCGTTCGAAGCGGAAATGATGACGACCGCCTAGAATGCCTTCTTTATCAACATCATTTTCTTCATGAACATGGTATGCCCATACATAACATTCGGCGGTTGCCGTATCACCATCGATTTCAATCAGTGGGTTACTAATACGATGTTGAGTCGCTTTAAGGGCACGGAAGCCTTCCATTGCTGGCTCTACGAACGCATGAGCATTGTCATTGTAGAAAAACAGGTCAGGGAAAATTGGGTCTTGATGCTCTTCAATTGCATCTTCCCAGTAAGTTGACTTCATTAGTTCGCCATCAACACGATCTAAAGCGCGTGCAAACTTGTACATCACCTCTGTCATTTCTTGTTTATCAAGTAGCTGTTGTAGTTTTTGTTGCATATCCATTTTGTTTACCTCGTAGAATATTTATAAATATATTTATTTTTAACTTTAAGTGCTTTACCAATAACGGTACTTTTCTCGTGCTATTTGGCCCATGAACCTATTGACTCTAGTACAGAGAATTTTCTTGGAGTGGCTAATAACTCAGGTAAGTAAGACTCGTATTCATCTCGATAGCTTTTACCTTGCAATTGGTTCTTCACGAATTCATCCATCGATGGCTCATTCCAAACCTCATACAGAGAGAATTTATTTGGATTCTCTGTATGACGATGAAATTGCGTAGAGACAAATGTACTTTCTCGAGACATCGCTTCTAGAACTTGTGTTGCCCCATGGATAAATCTCTCAACGCATTCAGGTTTAACATCAAACTCAACGTAAAAAATAAGGTTGTTAGACATAGTATTTCCTCACTATTTATTCTTTATTCGATGGTGTTCTGTTAACCGTCAACCATCTTTGGTTCTCTGAACAGTTGGCTATTGATGCCACCGTTCTGTCGATGAGTGAATATTACCTGTGTGCTGTTTGGAATGTAACTATGTTATTGGCTATAGCATGTATTCCATTTTGGAATGGTGGGTATAGATTTTACTTTACGATTGAAACTAACAAGATTAGACTCAGATGTGAGACACTAATGGAGGTTAGGCTTTTCTATTTTCAATGGAAAAACCCCCTTTGAGTCAAAGACTTTGATTTTTATAGGTTTCAGTGTAGATAGTTTTCAAATCCCTATCTCTCCGCCACATTCAGAAAGCTCGCATTTAATGCGAGCTTTCGTCGTTTTAGAAGAATATTATCGATAGGGATTTCTAAATCCCTAGTTGAGTGCAACCCCGATTCTCAGCCACATTCAGTAAAAAGGCCGCTAATAAATTAGCGGCCTTTTTCGTTTTCGACTGCTTGAAAAGGATTTACCAAATCCCTAGTTGAGTGTAACCCCGGCTCTCACTCACACTTTATTAAGTAAGTCCTCTCAATTACGCCTTGTCTAAATTGAGAGAACAAAATTAAGTTACTATTTTTAATCTAATGCTTTGATTTGATGGACTGTGGAACAATTAGATGAATAAATTTTTTGCAACATTGGTTGGGTGTTTATTGGTGGTTGGGTGTGTTCCTGAGGACAATGAGAGAAATAAGGAAAACAAAATCGTGCTTTCCGAGCAAGACCGCCAAGTTCTAAAAAGTGCCTCGACGACCAAGGAGCAATTAACGTATCTGTATCAAAATTTTGAGCCTATCCTCAATCGGGATGATACCTTGAAAGGTGTGGATGCCGATGAAAATGGCATCAGAGATGATATCGATGAATTCATTAATGCATTGGTAATTCCAGAAAATGAGCGTGGCTTCTATCAACAAAGCTCAAGGCATTTACAAACGGTATTTGATTATGATTACTCAGGAGGGACAGAGATAGATACTGAGATTGCATACGCACATGCTGTGAAATATGACGTGGTAATTAACTGTTTAATACAACTGAATCTTGATTGGGATGATGCTATTGGTTCAAAGAACCTGTTTTTTACAATGACGATAAATACGAAGCTTAGAAGTCAGCACTACGCTTCTTATAATAAAGCATTAGATGGGACTGCTTATGAAATCTTAGAGCCTACAGGAGATGATTGTAAGTAAATATATTCTTTTTCTTTTAATCCATAACTCTCTATCACATTATAAATTCCAGTTGGAAGACTGGAGTTTTCTCGTTTTATCCTCGCATTAAGTCATTACCTGATTTTTTAGACAAGA
>Ga0070725_10000863_pt1 | contig 18601 bp, 15 predicted proteins | sample tdDd002_FD_69781 | JGI IMG/M metagenome (GOLD analysis project Ga0070725, IMG submission 69781) | Marine sediment microbial communities from the Atlantic coast under amendment with organic carbon and nitrate - tdDd00.2 | ecosystem: Environmental > Aquatic > Marine > Coastal > Sediment | place... | reverse complement strand
AGCGTGATGTCGCGCGCAAGCGGGGCCGCAGCGGTCGACCCGCCTCCGCCGTGTTCCACCACAACGGCGACGGCGTAGCGCGGATTGTCATAGGGGGCAAAATTCACGAATAGTGCGTGATCCCGACGTTCCCATGGCAGGTCCTTGTTGCGGGTCACGCCACGCGCACGTTCCGCGGCCGAGATGTTGCGCACCTGGCTGGTGCCGGTCTTGCCCGCCATGCGGTAGTCGTCCTCGACAATGCGGCTGCGATAGGCGGTGCCGCGTCGGTTGTTCGAAACCTCAAACATCGCGCGGCGGATTTGGCGTAGGATGTTTTCGTTCAGTCCCAGGCTTTCGCCCCGTCCCGAAGGCTGTTCGACCCCGTCCACAGATTTCAACAGACGCGGGGTGACGGCACGACCTGTGGCGATCCGCGCGCTCATTACGGCCAGTTGCAGCGGCGAGGCCAGCACATAGCCTTGCCCAATCGAGGCGTTCACCGTGTCCCCAATCACCCAGTCCTGTCCGTAGCTGGTCAATTTCCAGTCTTTCGTCGGAGCGCGCCCGCGCGCAACGGCGGACATTGGGATGTCGTAGCGCTGTCCCAGCCCCAATTTCTGCGCCATGGCCGAGATTTTTTCGATGCCGACCTTCAGGGCGACGTCGTAAAAATAGACATCACAGCTCTCACGCAGAGAGCTTTTGAGGTCGACATGCCCGTGGCCTGCGCGTTTCCAACAGTGGAAGCGGCGGTTTGCCACTTCCAGATGACCGGGGCACCAGACGGTTTCCTCGGCTGAAATCACGCCTTCTTCCATTGCAGCAAGAGCCGTGACCATTTTGAAGGTCGATCCTGGCGGATACAGCCCTTGCACGGTTTTGGCAGCCAGCGGCCGATAGGTGTTTTCTGTCAGCGCCTTGTAATCGCTGACCGAGATCCCGCGCACAAACAGGTTTGGATCGAAGCTGGGCGCCGAGGCAATGGCAACCAGATCACCGGTTTCACAGTCTATCACCACTGCGGCGGCGCTTTCGTTCCCCAGTCGGGCCTGCACATAGTTCTGCAACTTGTGGTCTAGGGTCAGTTGGATACTGGCGCCGGGCTGGCCCTCTTTGCGGTCTAGTTCGCGCATCACGCGGCCCACGGCGTTGACCTCGACCCGCTTGGTGCCCGCCTTGCCGCGCAAGGCCTCCTCCATCTTGGATTCCAGGCCGACTTTGCCGATCTGGAACCGGGGGATGCGTAGCAATTGGTCCGGGTCCTCTATTTTGGACAGGTCATAGTCCGACACCGGGCCGACGTAGCCGATGACATTGGCATAGTCCGGCCCCAAAGGATACGAGCGCGATAGCCCGACCTCGGGGGTGACGCCGGGCAGGGCCGGGGCGTTGACGGCCACACGGCTAAGCGCCTCCCAACTGATACGATCAGCGATGGTGACGGGCAGGAAGGGCGCGCTGCGCTTCATCTCGGACAGGGCGCGGTTTAGATCTTCGTCATCCAGCTCGACCAAGGCAGACAGGCGCGCGATGACGGCATCCACGTCGCCCGCGTCTTCGCGTACCATGGTCAGGCGATAGCTGGGTTCGTTCTTGGCAATGACCAGCCCGTGACGGTCGAAAATCTCGCCTCGGGCGGGGGGGATCAGCCGGACGTTGATGCGGTTTTCTTCGGCCAACAGGCGGAACTGATCCGCTTGCTCTACCTGCATATACCGCATCCGCGCGGCCAGCAGCCCGGCAAAACCCAACTGTAGCCCGCCCACGATCAGCCCGCGCCGCGAGATAACACGAGTGCTTTCTGCGCTATCCTTGGTTGGGCGCCTCATGCGCGGCCTCCCATCGTATCAGCATCACCAGGCTGGACCTTGCGCACGCCAAAGGCAAACGTCGTGACCAAGGCCACCAACGGATAGGTGATCAGCGTCATCGCCGTCTGGATCAGTGTCAAACCCAGCGGAGCTTGAGGGATCAGCAGCACAGACAGAACAAGACGGTTGCTCAGCATTACAGCCGTGACAGCAATGCCCACGATGATCCATTCAACTGCGAACGTCTGGTCGCGCAAACCGGGCGCGCGTCGTTTCAGGGCCTCGGTCATCAATACGATCAAGGCAGACAGCAATCCGGGCGGGCGTTGAAACAGCATGTCAGCCATCAGCATCAGCCCGGCCACGACCAGCACGGGCACATAGTCGGGGCGCCGCACGGCCCAGGCAAAGGTAAATGCCATCAGCAAATCTGGCCCGGTAAAGCGGCGGGGCAGCGTTTCCAGAGGCAGCAGTTGAAAGAACAAGATCATCAGCCCCAGCGCAACATAGCCGGCGCGCATGGTCCACAGCCGGGCCGGGGAGTTCTCGATCATTGGTCGATCTCCTGCTCGTCGCTGCTGGGAATGCTCCCTGCCTGCGAGACCAGGGCGCCATGATCGGTGATGGCCTCGGTGCCGGGGTTGCGCAGCACGCGCAGGAATTCCAAACGCTCGTAGTCGGCGGCCAGTCGGACACGCAGACGCCCGCCGGGGTCCTCGGCGACCTGGCCGATCAGCAGCCCCGCGGGAAACACCCCCCCATCCCCCGAGGAAACGACGCGATCACCGGGGCGGACTTTCTCGGGGTTCTCGAGAAACGAGACAAGCGGCGCGGCGGTGTTGTCTCCCATCACGATTGCTGCTTGGCCGGACCGGGGAATGACCGCCGGAATCCGCGAGGACGTATCCGTCAGCAGGATCACGCGCGCAGTGCTTTGGCCGACGCCGGAAATGCGTCCGACCAAGCCGATTCCGTCCATCGTGGCCCAGCCATCAACGATGCCGTCGCGGTGTCCGACGTTCAGCAGAACCGACTGCCGGAACGGAGAGCCGCTGTCCGCCATCACCACCCCTGTCACATAGGTCAGGCGCGGGTCCAGCCGAACGTTATTCAGGTCCAGCAGCCGGGCGTTTTCCTGCTCCAGCTGTAGAGCGGCCTCTTTCCACATTTTCATCTGCTGTAGCTCGCGGCGCAGCTCGCGGTTCTGTTCGATGATGCGTTGATAGGACTGGACATCGCGCACCAGGTTTACTGCGCCGGTTACAGGGGCCATTGCCCAGTCAAAGCTGGGCACTATAGCATCAACGACCTGCGCCCTGAACCGCTCGACACGGGGGCTGTCGATCCGCCAGACCAAGAAAATCCCGATAAGACACAGAACCACAACCCCCGTCAGCATCCGCTTCAGAGGTGTGACGAAATCCTCACCTTGTGTCTTATCCTTGGCCAATCGTCCCCCTTTCAGGGAAAGTTGGGGGGCTTAACTGTCGTAGTCAATCGCGTGGCGCAGTTGTTTTTCGAACTCCAGCGCTTTGCCGGTGCCCAGAGCCACGCAGTTCAGGCTTTCGTCCGCGATGGAAACGGCCAGCCCGGTTTGTTCACGCAGGGCCAGGTCCAGTTCACCCAGCAGCGCGCCACCGCCGGTCAGCATCACGCCTCGGTCCACGATGTCTGCGGCCAGATCGGGCGGGGTGGCCTCGAGCGCGGTCATGACAGCCTCGCAAATCTGTTGGACGGGTTCGGCCAACGCCTCGGCCACCTGAGCCTGGCTGATCTCGGTTTCCTTGGGGACACCGTTCAACAGGTCGCGCCCGCGGATCTGCATCGAGGCACCGCGGCCGTCATCCGGCATCCTTGCGGTGCCGATGCTGGTCTTGATCCGTTCAGCCGTGGATTCGCCCACCAGCAGGTTTTGCTGACGACGCAGATAGTTGATGATGGCTTCGTCCATCCGGTCGCCGCCCACACGAACCGAGCGCGCATAGACGATATCGCCCAGCGACAGAACGGCCACCTCGGTGGTACCGCCGCCGATATCCACGACCATGTTGCCGGTGGGATCGGTGATCGGCATCCCGGCACCAATGGCGGCTGCAATGGGTTCGGCGATCAGGCCGGCACGACGGGCACCTGCTGACAGAACCGACTGACGGATCGCACGTTTTTCAACGGGGGTCGCGCCATGGGGCACACAGACTATGATTTTAGGCTTCGAAAAGGTCGAGCGTTTGTGGACCTTGCGGATGAAATGCTTGATCATTTCCTCGGCAGTGTCGAAATCCGCAATGACACCGTCACGCATCGGGCGGATCGCCTCGATGCTGCCGGGGGTGCGGCCGAGCATCAGCTTCGCGTCTTCGCCCACGGCCAGAACCTTTTTCACACCATCCTTGACGTGATAGGCGACCACAGAGGGTTCGCTTAGAACGATACCTTTGCCTTTGACATAGACCAGCGTATTCGCAGTCCCCAGATCAATTGCCATGTCAGCCGAGAACAAACCCGGCATTTTATCGAACAAACCCATAATGCGTGATGTCCCGCGCTCGAATCCCCGAAACGGCCCCGACTCTAGTGGTCGCGACCAGTTGCCCTTATAGGGCCGGGTGGGGGATTGGAAAAGAGCCGATCCCTGTCAAATCAGCGCGATTTTGCCACCCTTCGCCGCAGCGCGTGATATGAGGGCAATTGCATCAAGTCCCAGGCGTGCGTATCAGCGGGCCAAAGTTAGAGAGGCGAGCCGTGTTATCCTATCAGCATATCTATCACGCAGGGAATCTGGCGGACGTGCAGAAACATGCGCTGCTTTGCGCGATGCTGGGCTACATGACGCAAAAAGAAAAGCCCCTGACCTATCTGGAGACCCATGCCGGGCGGGGGCTGTATCAGCTGGACGCGCCCGAGGCCGTAAAGACCGGAGAGGCCGCAGCCGGGATCGACCTGATCGAGGCACAGGGGCTGTTGCCAGCGGATCATCCCTATGTCCAGGCACTTGCACGGGTGCGTTCCGTGCATGGCGCGCGGGCTTATCCCGGATCGCCATTGTTGGCGGCGGAATGTTTGCGCCCGCAAGACAAGATGTACCTGGCCGAGCTGCATCCTCAGGAATATGCCGGGCTGGACTATGTGATGTCTGCGTTCGGGGCGCATGTGGTGCGTCAGGACGGGTTTGCTATGGCCCAGGCAGTGACACCGCCTGAACCGCGCCGGGGAATGGTGTTGATTGACCCTTCCTATGAGGTGAAGGCCGATTACGACACTATTCCGAGAGTGATTGCCCAGTTGCACCGCAAGTGGAACGTCGGTGTGATTGCGCTGTGGTATCCTATCCTGACTTCGGGTGCGCATCTGCCGATGCTGGCGGCGCTGGAGGCACAAGAGCTGCCCAAAGTGCTGCGCCACGAAGTCCGGTTCCCGCCTGCGCGCGACGGGCACCGGATGGTTGGGTCGGGACTGTTTGTCGTAAACACGCCATACGGAACCCAGGAGGAAGCCGCGCGTCTGAGCGCCTTGTTTTCTGCGTTGTAGCGCACTAGTCGCCACGAGGCCGCCCTGAAGGACTGCCTCGTTTTGGTGGCGCAGTGAGTATTTTCAGCAAGATGAAAGGCGGGCCGTTATTCTTCGCTGGCCGCAGCCATTGCATCGAGCTTGACAAGCAGGGACTTCATTTGCCCGTCCAGCCAGAAACGGCCTTTGTCGATGGCTTGCGTGTATTGAGCCAGCGGATCTGAAAGCTGAGGGACCTTGGCGGCTATGTTCGGAGAGAACACGTAGAGCGCCCAAAACAGGACAATGATCAAAAGCCCGAGCGCGAAACCTCGGCGAAACCCGCTGGAGCGCGGAGCCGGTGCGCCCCCATCGTTGCCAGGAACATGATCGTCCGCACGGGCGGGGCGGCGGCTGTCGGCGTTGAGAGACGAGTTGATTTCCTCAATGTCGGGCAGCAGTTCCCTGCGCGATCCAACTTGTTCATCAAGCGAGGTCTCTGCCTCTGCGGGGGTGTCATCCCGGAGGTCTTCTTCGTCCATGCCCTGACGGCTGGCCATCCTGCGGCGCGCCTCGAGCGCGCGGCGTGCGGCTTCATCCGAGGTGGGTTCTTCGAGGCCCAGATCCGGTTGGGTTTCAAGCCCGGCGCTGCCTTCGGCGGCGCGTTGGCGTGCTTCGAGCTCGGCCTCTTCTCGCAGGAGTTCGGCGATCGACGGGTCAAGCTCGCGGCGTGCGGGCTCTGGGGGCTCTTGAACGTCAGGTTCTTCTTGGGGTTCGGGCGCGGATTCCTCGGGGGTGTCGTCCCATGCCTGCTCCGGTTCCGGTGGCAAGTCTTGCCCCAGTTCCTCGGCCAGTTCGGTGTCTTGGTCGGGATGTGGTTGGAACCACGTATCACCGCAGTTGGAACATTGCACATCACGCCCCTGTTCGGGGATTACCCCATCAGGGACTTCGTATTGTGCGCCGCAATTCGGGCAAATCAGCCGCATTGTGCCCCCTCAGAGCCGTTTCGAGCTGCACCATTGGGTGCTGTGTCACTATAGGGTGTACGCTTTCGGCGGAAAAGTGCAAAGCAATCATATGCCTGCCGGATTGCAACTGTGGCCTTCCTGATGCAGAACAGGGCAGCAACAGGGGAACCAATCCGTGATCGAGCTGGATAATGTGGCCTATAGCTATGGCGGCGGGGAATTGCTGAGTGACATTTCGCTCAAGCTGTCGCCGGGGTCGTTCCACTTTCTGACCGGCCCTTCTGGGGCGGGCAAAACTACTTTCTTGAAATTATGCTATGGAGCCTTGAAGCCGACAGCAGGCCAGGTGCGCCTGTTTGACACTGATGTGCGCACGATGAGTCGCGATGATGTCGCGCTGAGCCGCCGCCGCGTTGGGGTGGTGCATCAGGATTGTCAGTTCCTGGATCATCTGAGTGTCGCGGAAAACGTTGCCTTGCCATTGACCGTAGCGGGGCAGGGAACGCTGAGCGAGCAAAGCAACCTTAAGGAACTGATGAATTGGGTGGGGCTTCAGCATCGGGCCGATGCGCTGCCGCCGGAATTGTCAGGGGGCGAACGCCAAAGGGCGGCGTTGGCGCGGGCTGTCATCATGTCACCAGATGTGATTCTGGCGGACGAACCCACGGGCAACATAGACTGGGAAATGTCACAACGGTTGTTGCAGCTCCTGCTGGAGCTGAACAGGATGGGAAAGACCATTATGGTCGCCACGCATGATCTGAATTTGATCCGTACTGCTAAGAATCAGGTTCAAGCGCGAGTCCTACGTATTTCTAATCGGCGTCTGCAACTGGCGGGGGCGGTTCTATGAGCATTATCAGCCGCTTCGCTGGATTTTTTGTGGGGGACGCCCAAGCGGACCGGACTGTGCCGCCCTCGGGGTTTACAGCCAATTTGACGTTGTTCAGTGCTGCGGCGATGGCGTTCTTGTGCGTCTTCGCGCTGGCATTGTCCCTGGCAACGGGACGTCTGGCAGCCCGCTGGGGGGACGAATTGGCGCGGTCCTCGACTGTGCGGATTTCTGCTCCGGCGGATCAGGTTGATATTCAGGCGCAGGCCGCGCTGCGCGTGCTGGAGACGACCCCGGGCGTGGCGACGGCGCGTTTGTTGGGGGCGGCAGAACAGCGCGCACTTCTTGAGCCTTGGTTCGGGCCGGATCTGCCGTTGGAAGGTTTGCCAATCCCTCAGCTGATAGAAGTCACCGAGGATAGCAGCGGCTATGACGCGGCGGGGTTGCGTTTGCGCCTGTCCGCCGAAGTGCCCGGCGCAGTGTTGGATGACCACACCCGCTGGCGCAAACCGCTGATCCGGGCGGCATCGCGGTTGCGGATGCTGGGGTGGTTGTCGATTGGGCTGATTGGTGGGGCTTTGGCGGCTATGATCACACTGGCGGCCAACGCGGCGCTGGCGGCGAATGCAGGTGTCATCGCGGTGTTGCGGTTGGTGGGCGCTACGGATGGATACATCGCGCAGGCCTTTGTGCGGCGCTTTACCCTGCGCGGGCTAAGTGGTGCGGCGGTGGGGACGGCGCTGGGTATGATGGCCGTGTTCTTGCTGCCCTCGGCGCAGAATACGGGTGGGTTTCTGACGGGGCTTGGGTTTCGGGGGATGCACTGGCTGTATCCGCTGCTGATTCCGGCGCTGGCGGGGGGGGTTGCATTCGCGGCAACGCGGGCCGCGGCACGGAAGACATTGAAGGAGTTGCCTTGATGGCACATGCTTGGCGCCTGGTGCGTTCGTATTTTTTCATGTTCCAAGTCTACGCCTCGATGGCGGTGATCGGGATCGGGCTTTTTCCGGTGGCGTTGTATAGCCAGACCGGAGCGCGCTGGGTCTGCAAACTGTATTGCCGCTGGGTGATTTGGTCGGCGCGCTGGATTGTCGGAATCCGCAGTGAAGTCCGCGGCACTCCTCCGCAAGACGAGGTGATGATCGCGGCCAAGCACCAGTCGTTTTTCGATATTCTGCTGATCTTTAACGCTGTTCCGTCGGGCAAATTCATCATGAAGCGCGAGTTGCTCTTTACGCCCATTATCGGCCAGTACGGCATGCGTATCGGCTGTGTACCGGTGAACCGGGGTAAGCGCGGCGCCGCCATCCGTAAAATGGCCGATGATGTGGCCAAGGGGCGGGGGCATCCGGGGCAGTTGGTGATCTACCCGCAGGGCACGCGGGTTGCGCCAGGCGTGAAGGTTCCCTTCAAAAGCGGAACGGCCGTTCTGTATAAGCAGCTGCAACAAGATTGCGTGCCTGTCGCCACAAATGTTGGGGTTTTCTGGCCGCGGAATGACACGTTCAAAAAGCCAGGTCTGGCGGTGGTCGAGTTCCTGCCACGGATCGACAAAGGTATCGAACGCGATGCTTTCATGGAGCAGTTGGAAGAGCAGGTCGAAACGGCCTCTGATGCATTGATGCTGGAAGCAGGGTTTGATTTGGATGCAGTACGTTGAATCTGTTGAGGCGCTGGAGGCGCTATACGGCCAGCCAGGGGCGGCATCGCTGCGCAAGGTGGTGCATCGTTTGACGCCGCTGTATCGGGACTGGATCATGGCATCGCGCTATTGCGTTGTTTCAACGGTCGGACCCGAGGGAACAGATGGCAGCCCGCGTGGGGATGATGGCGCTGTCGTGACCGAGCTGGATGAGCAGACGCTGGCCTTGCCGGATTGGCGGGGCAACAACCGTTTGGACACTCTTCGAAATATTGTCCGTGACGGGAGGATCGCGTTGATGTTCATGGTTCCGGGATCAAACACAGTGGTACGCGTGAATGGCGTTGCAAAGCTTTCGGTTGATGCGACGCTGCGGGCACGGTTTGAAAAGAACGGGACGCAGCCGACAACGGTGATCGTAATTCGGATTGGTGAGATTTATACCCAATGCGCGCGCGCGACGATGCGGGCCGGGCTGTGGCAGCGCGATGATCATGCGGGTCTGCCCTCTGTCGGGCAATTGCTGTCCGAGGCCTCGGATGGGGCTGAAGGGGGAGAGGTGTATGACGCTGAATGGGCCGCACGGGCAGCGAAAACGCTGTGGTAGGGGCGTGCTCGGGCGTCCCACCCAGCCCACCCGAGCCCTCGCACGCCCCTGTCGCCCTTTCGGGCTCCGGTCTGGGGAATGAAATGAAGTTAGGCAAAAGAGCCGGGGTGAAGGACGTATGAGCACAACAACCATTCGAGAAATTCTGGGTGACCGCGAACTGTACGCGGTCAAGATCGAAACGAACCTGCGTGACGCTGCGCAGGTCATGGCAGAGCACAAAGCCGGGGCTGTTGTCGTTCTGGCGGAGGGCGCGCTGGTCGGGATCTTGTCTGAACGAGACATCGTGTTCCGCGCTGTCGCGCAGGGGTTACCATCAGATACGACTGTTGTTGAGCAGATCATGACGCGCGACCCGGTGACGGTGAATATTGACGACGGGATTTCGGATACGTTGGCCGCGCGACTGGGGGATGTCTTTCGGCATTTGCCTGTTATGGATGGCGACCGCGTGGCTGGTGTTCTGTCATTCCGGGACATCCCGCCAGAGTATGTGATGATGTACGAACGGTTCCGAGAGATGTCAGGCTCGCGCGCAAACGAGGTGTAGCGGGCGTTCGGGTGTGACGTGGCGTTGCCTTTGCCCTGACTTGACGCGTTGGCTGGATTGTCCAACCCTCTCTTCAAGAGAGGGAGGGCGCTATGGAATTGGTACAAGCCATGCGGGAGAGGCGTAGCATCAGGGGGTACAAACCTGACCCGGTGCCGCGCGAGTTGCTGGAAGAGATCATTGAGTTGGCCAACCGCGCGCCATCATCGATGAACACTCAGCCTTGGCATTTTCACGTTCTGACCGGGGAGCCGCTGGAAAGGGTTCGGCGGGGCAATTCCGAGCGGATGCTGGCCGGAGTGCCGGTTCAGCGGGAAATTCCTGATCACGGGGCCTATGAAGGCGTTCATCGCGAACGCCAGGTTGAGATTGCCAAACAGCTTTTTGCGGCGATGGGAATTGAGCGTGACGACAAAGAGCGGCGACAAGATTGGGTCATGCGCGGGTTTCGGCAGTTCGATGCGCCAGCGTCGGTTGTTGTGACCTACGATAAGATGATTGAGGATCAGGGCACCATTGCGCATTTCGATTTGGGGGCCGTGACCTATGGGTTGGTTCTGGCCGCCTGGTCCCAGGGAGTGGGGGCTGTGATCAATGGGCAGGGCATCATGCAGTCCCCCGTGGTGCGCGAGGTAGCGGGGATACCCGAAGACGAGGTGATCCTGACCTGTGTGGCATTGGGATGGCCGAATGATGCGTTTGCTGCCAATAGTGTGCGGTCGCGGCGACGCTCGGTCGAGGAAACGGCGCGGTTTATCGGGTTCTAGGCAGGGAAGGCGCGCGCTCGGGCGTCCCACCCAGACCCACCCGAGCCCTCGCGCGCGCCTGTCGCCCTTGCGGGCTTCGCGGGCGTAAGTTCACTGTGCGTTAGTTTGAAAGATGTGTACTGCGGTCTTTGGGGTGAGATAGCGAGAGTAGAGTCTTATTTTCCCCGTGGTTGTAAATGTACAGGGTAATCGCACCTCGTCGAGGGGAGGCTGAGGCTGCCCATGCTGCGAAGACATCATCGAGATCCATGACCCTCTTGGGGGCTATGCGAAGGTTCGGCAGGTGGTGCTGCACCAAGTTTCTGGATCAGCACATGGAGTGCTTTGCCAATTTGGTCGTTTAAAAACGACACATTGGCGGCAAGGTTTAGAATACAGCGATCCGTATCCAGTTCCAGAAAGACCTGCGACGTGTTGAGTTTCGCTTTTTGAGAGCGCCTTGTCGTGCAGCGCGTGGCCGCCGATGCCCACAAACACTCCGGTCAAAACAACAAGCAAAAGGGAAAACAGGCGGGGTATGCGCAACCAAAAATAGGGCCACCCGGAGATCGGATGGCCCTGTAGGTTTATTAGGCGTGGATAGCGCCGTCGCCGCAGGCCAAGGCGGCTTCGCGCACGGCTTCGCTGAACGTCGGGTGCGCGTGGCAGGTCAGGGCGATGTCCTCGGCCGAAGCACCGAATTCCATGCCGACGCAGATCTCGTGGATCAGGTCACCAGCGCCCGGGCCGATGATGTGGCAGCCCAGGATGCGATCAGTGGCCTTGTCGACAAGCATTTTCACGAAACCTTCGCCCTGGAACACGGCCTTGGCGCGGGCGTTGCCCATGAAGGGGAATTTGCCGACCTTATAGGCGACGCCTTCTTCTTTCAGCTGCTCCTCGGTCTTGCCGACGGTGGCGACCTCGGGGGCGGTGTAGATCACGCCGGGGATCACGCCATAGTTCACGTGCCCATGTTTGCCGGCGATGCATTCAGCGGCGGCCATGCCTTCGTCTTCGGCTTTGTGGGCCAGCATCGGGCCGTCGATCGCGTCACCGATGGCATAGATGCCGGGGACGTTGGTCTGCCACTGGGCGTTGGTCTGGATTTGACCGCGGGGCGACATTTCCACGCCCAGAGCCTCGAGCCCCAGACCGTCGGTGAAGGGACGGCGGCCGGTGGCGCACAGCACCACATCGGCGTCCAGCACGTGTTCGCTGTCATCCTTACGTAGTTTGTAGGTGACCTTGGCTTTGGTCTTGGTGGCGTCGACCTTTTGCACGGCCGCACCCAGTACGAATTCCAGCCCCTGCTTTTTCAGCATTTTGAGGAAGTTCTTCTGAATTTCGCCGTCCATGCCGGGGGTGATGTTGTCCAGGAATTCGACCACGGTCACTTCGGAACCCAGACGTTTGTAGACCGAGCCCAGTTCCAGCCCGATGACGCCCGCGCCGATTACGACCATTTTCTTGGGGATCTTGTTCAGCTCCAGCGCGCCGGTCGAGGTCACGACGACTTTTTCATCCACGGTCACGTTCGCGCCGGGAACGGGCGAGGCTTCGGAGCCGGTGGCGACGATGATGTTCTTGGCCTCGTGGACCTCGTCACCGACTTTGACCTTACCTGCCTCGGGGATCGAGCCCCAGCCCTTGAGCCAGTCGACCTTGTTCTTCTTGAACAGGAATTCGATGCCCTGGGTGTTGCCCTTGATGACGTCGTCTTTGTAGGACAGCATCTGTTTCCAATCGACGCTGGGGGATTTGCCCTTCAGGCCCATGGTGGCAAAGTTATGCTCGGCCTCGTGCAGCTGGTGGGACGCGTGCAGCAGTGCCTTAGAGGGGATGCAGCCCACGTTCAGGCAGGTGCCTCCCAGGGTTTCGCGGCCTTCGACGCAGGCGGTTTTCAGGCCCAGTTGCGCGCAGCGAATTGCTGCGACATAGCCGCCGGGGCCGGCGCCGATGATGATGACGTCATATTGTGCCATTGGGTGTCTCCGTCTGGTCAGTGGTTCTGTGTGAGGGGGGAATAGCAACGGGAAATTGAGAGGCTATCTGCCCGTAGCCGCGCAAAGCGCAGCCCTTCCCGAGGATATTCAGAGAAAGTAGAATGCTCATGCGCGGGCCTTTCCTCGGGTCCAGTCCGCACGGCGGTCCGGGGTCAGGATTTCGGCGCGGTGCTGGACGAACCATTCTTGGCAGTGCTGCTCGGCTGAGGCGATGGTCGGCGTGGCGCGCAGATGGGCCAGTCGTCGCTCGGTTTCGGGCCAGTGGCGCAGGATGGTTCGGTCCTCGATATCATTGCGGTTGGCGGCGCGGTGCCAACGCGAGCCGATGTGATATTTGCTGTCGCTTGTTTTGCCCTGCCCGTCGCCGCGATCATTTTTCATCAGGAACAGGTCCTGAGATTTGACCGCATAGTGGTTCAGCCGTGCACGTTTGGCACGGCAGGCAATGTCATGCGGGCGGAAACGCGAGGATTTGTCCTGATACAGGCTCCGGTTCGAGAGCGGTTCCGCGTCTGGGCTAAGAACGCACGGATTTTCGATCGTGGGGCATAGCGGATTATGATCCGTGGCGCGTTCGAAATGGGCGACGCGGAACAGGCACTTGAACTTGGTGATGCCTTTTTGGGCCTCAGGTTCGGCGCTGGTAAAGGTATTCAGAACGCTGGCGCCCGGCGCCCAGTTGGTGACGCCACTGTCGCCGAAATTGCGCCAGGGGATTGGGACAACATCGGCCTGTTGAAGATCGTACAGCAGGTCAGCAATCTGCCCATTGCCGTGATCTATCAGCAGGAATTCATCGCTATCGATATGCAGGACCCAGGTGAATTCGTGCGCACGCAGCCATGTCAGAGCCAGGTCCATACCTGTATCCTGAGGCGAAGCACCCGTGGGAACAGTTTGATCGATATGGATGATGTGGCCCTGTTGGGCCAACGCCTGTGCCAGCTCATCCGAGCCATCAGTGCAGTTATTCGTGATGATCAGAATGGTATCAAAGCCAAGCCCCTGATGATAGGCCACCCATTCCAACAGAAAGAGACCTTCGTTTCGCATACAGGATACGAGCGCGACCTTCTCAGATTGTTTGACGGGGTTGGGCATGTGGCCCTCGGGGGCAAAGGGGATGCGTCGGGCGGCCCGACGCATCCGATAAGGTTATTACAGGTCCATCAGCAGGCGACGGGGATCTTCCAGCGCTTCTTTGACGCGCACGAGGAAGGTCACGGCGCCCTTGCCGTCGACGATGCGGTGATCGTAGGACAGGGCCAGGTACATCATCGGGCGGATCTTGATTTCGCCGTTGATGACCATGGGACGGTCCTGGATCTTGTGCATGCCCAGAATACCCGACTGCGGGGGGTTCAGGATGGGCGAGGACATCAGCGAGCCATACACACCACCGTTCGAGATGGTGAAGGTGCCGCCCTGCATTTCCGCCATGGACAGTTTGCCGTCACGGGCGCGGCGGCCTTTTTCGGCAATCGCCCCTTCGATTTCGGCAAAGGACATCTTGTCAGCGTCGCGGATGACCGGAACCACCAGACCCTGCGGGGTGCCCGCAGCAATGCCCATGTGCACAAAGTTTTTGTACACGATGTCGGTGCCGTCAATCTCGGCGTTGACCTCGGGGACCTCTTTCAGCGCGTGGCAGCAGGCCTTGGTGAAGAAGGACATGAAGCCCAGACGGACGCCGTGTTTCTTCTCGAACAGGTCCTTGTACTCTTTGCGCAGGGCCATGGTCTCGGTCATGTCCACCTCGTTATAGGTGGTCAGGATCGCGGCGTTGTTCTGAGCGTCCTTCAGGCGGCGCGCGATGGTTTGGCGCAGGCGGGTCATCTTCACGCGTTCTTCGCGGGCGGCGTCGTCAGCGGAAACCGGACCGCGCGGAGCAGCAGCGGGGGCGGCGGCGGGTGCGGGCGCAGCGGCCGAGGCCACGGCGGCGGCAACATCGGCTTTGGTGGCGCGACCGTCACGGCCCGTGCCTGTCACGGCGTCGCGGCTGATGCCTGCCTCGGCCATGGCTTTCTCGGCGGCGGGGCCGTCCTTGATGCTTTTGGCACCCGAGGCTGCGGGGGCCGCAGCAGGGGCAGCCGCCGGAGCCGCAGCAATAGCAGCACCTGAGGACGAGATCACGGCCAGCTTGGCGGTGGCGTCCACGGTAGAGCCTTCGGGGGCGACGATTTCAGCCAACACACCAGCGGCGGGGGCCGGAACCTCGACGGAAACCTTATCGGTTTCCAGCTCGCACAGCATTTCATCCTGTGCGACGGCATCGCCGACAGCCTTGAACCAGGTCGAGACAGTTGCCTCGGTCACGGATTCACCCAGCGCAGGGACCATGACGTCCACCGAGTCACCACCCGCAGGGGCGGCGGCGGCAGGCGCTTCGGCGGCGGCAGCTGGGGCCGTGGCCGCGCCGCTTGCGCTGATGGTGGCCAGCAGAGCGTCAACGCCAACGGTTTCGCCTTCGGCAGCGACGATTTCCGCCAGAACGCCAGCAGCGGGCGCGGGCACTTCGACGGTGACTTTGTCAGTTTCCAGTTCGCACAGCATTTCATCGGCTGCGACGGTTTCACCGGGTTTCTTGAACCAGGTGGCGACGGTGGCTTCGGTTACGGATTCGCCGAGCGTGGGGACGCGTACTTCAGTCGTCATGGGTTATTTCCCTTCGATGGTCAGCGCTTCGTCCACGAGCGCCTGTTGCTGTGCTTTGTGCATTGAGGCCAGACCAGTTGCAGGCGAAGCCGCAGCCGCACGTCCGGCGTAAACCGGGCGCTTATGCTTGGCGTCGATGCGGGTCAGGACCCATTCGATGTTGGGTTCGATGAAGCTCCAGGCACCCTGATTTTTGGGTTCTTCCTGGCACCATACCATTTCTGCGTTTTTGAAACGCTCCAGTTCCTTGACCATGGTCATGGCCGGGAACGGATAATATTGTTCCACCCGCATCAGATAGACGTCGTCCAGCCCGCGGGCGTCACGCTCTTCCAGCAGGTCATAGTACACCTTGCCCGAACACATCACGACGCGCTTGACCTTGTCATCTGCCACCAGCTGGGTGTCCGAATGGCCTTTCTCGGCATCGTCCCACAACACGCGGTGGAAGGACGAACCGGGCAGGAATTCCGCAACATCCGAGACCGCCATTTTGTGACGCAGCAAAGACTTCGGTGTCATCAGGATCAGCGGCTTGCGGAAAGTCCGGTGCAGCTGACGCCGCAGGATGTGGAAGTAGTTCGCAGGGGTCGTACAGTTCGCGACAATCCAGTTGTCCCCGCCACACATGGTCAGGAAACGTTCCAGGCGCGCGGACGAGTGTTCAGGCCCCTGGCCCTCATAGCCGTGCGGCAGCAGAACGGTCAGCCCCGACATCCGCAGCCATTTGCTCTCGCCCGAGCTGATGAACTGGTCGAACATGATCTGGGCGCCGTTGGCAAAGTCGCCAAACTGAGCTTCCCACATGACCAGCGCGTTGGGTTCGGCCAGAGAGTAGCCGTATTCAAAGCCCAGAACCGCATATTCCGACAGCATCGAGTCGATAACGTCGTAGTGGGCTTGACCCTCGCGGATGTTGTTCAGCGGGTAGTAGCGTTCTTCGGTGTTCTGGTTGATCAGGCCCGAATGACGTTGGCTGAACGTCCCCCGGGTGCTGTCCTGACCGGCCAGACGTACCGGGTAGCCCTCTGTCAGCAACGAGCCAAATGCCAGTGCTTCGCCGGTGGCCCAGTCAAAGCCCTTGCCAGTTTCGAACATCTTTTTCTTGGTGTCCAACAGGCGCGCGACAGTTTTGTGCAGCGGGAAGCCGTCCGGCGCACGAGTCAGCGAGTCGCCAACCTGCTTCAAGGTCTCTTCGCTGATCGCAGTTTGACCACGCTGATAGTTTTCTTCGGTTTCACGGTCGAGGTGCGACCAACGCCCATCCAACCAGTCAGCTTTGTTCGGCTTATAGTCCTTGCCGGCCTCGAACTCTTCGTTCAGGTGGGACTGGAACGCGGCCTTCATGTCCTCGATTTCGCCCTCGGGGATCAGCCCGTCCTTGACCAGACGATCCGTGTACAGCTGAAGCGTGGTTTTGTGCTTCTTGATTGTCTTGTACATGATCGGGTTGGTGAACATGGGCTCGTCACCTTCGTTATGGCCGAACCGGCGATAACAGAAGATGTCGATAACCACGTCTTTGTGGAACTTCATGCGGAATTCGGTGGCCACTTTGGCGGCGTGGACCACGGCCTCGGGATCGTCACCGTTCACGTGGAAAATCGGGGCCTCAACCACCAGCGCGTTGTCAGTCGGATACGGCGAGCTGCGCGAGAAGTGCGGTGCCGTGGTGAAACCGATCTGGTTGTTCACAACGATGTGGATCGTGCCGCCAGTTTTATGACCGCGCAGGCCCGACAGACCAAAGCACTCAGCCACGACACCCTGGCCAGCAAAGGCGGCATCGCCGTGCAGCAGAACAGGGATCACCGAGTGGTGCTGCCGGTCGTTCGCTTGATCGGTTTTGGCGCGACATTTGCCCAGAACCACAGGGTTCACCGCCTCTAGGTGCGAGGGGTTGGCCGTCAGCGACAGGTGAACCTTGTTGCCGTCGAATTCGCGGTCGGACGAGGCGCCGAGGTGATATTTCACGTCGCCCGATCCGTCGACATCCTCGGGCTTGAACGAGCCACCCTGGAATTCGTTGAAAATCGCGCGATAGGGTTTGGACATCACGTTGGCCAGAACCGACAGGCGCCCACGGTGTGGCATCCCAATCACGATCTCCTTGGCACCCAGATTGCCGCCGCGTTTGATCACCTGTTCCATGGCGGGGATCAGGGCCTCGCCACCGTCCAGGCCGAAACGTTTGGTGCCCATGTATTTGACGTGCAGGAATTTTTCGAAACCCTCGGCCTCAACCAGCTTGTTCAGGATGGCTTTGCGGCCTTCACGGGTGAATTTGATTTCCTTGTCAAAGCCCTCGATCCGCTCTTTCAGCCAGCCGGCCTCTTCGGGGTTCGAAATGTGCATGTACTGCAACGCAAAGGTTCCGGCATATGTCCGTTTCACGATGTCCATGATCTGACGCATCGAGGCAACCTGAAGCCCCAGAACGTTATCAATGAAAATCGGGCGATCCATGTCGGCATCGGTAAAGCCGTAGGACTTTGGGTCCAGTTCAGGATGAGGGGTTTGATCGCGCATTCCCAGCGGGTCAATGTCGGCAACCAGGTGGCCACGAATACGATATGCGCGGATGATCATCAGCGCCCGAACCGAGTCCAGCACAGCGCGTTTGATTTGCTCGTCGCTGACCGACACGCCCTTTTCGGCGGCTTTTTCCGCGATTTTCTTGCCGGCGCTTTTCACTTCGGCAGGGGCGGCGGTGGGCCATTGACCGTCCAGCGCGGCCGTCAGATCGTCGTTCGGAACCGGAGGCCAGTCGCCACGGGCCCAGCTGGGGCCCTCTGCTTCGCGTTTGACGTCCATTTCGGCGTCGCCCATTTGCCCGAAAAATTCGGCCCAGGCTGCGTCCACCGCGGTCGGGTCATTTGCCCAACGGGCATACAGCTGCTCCAGGTATTCGGCATTATGGCCTTGCATGAAGCTGGAGGCGTGGAACATGTCGTTTGGGCTTTGATCGGTCATTGTGGCACCTCGGTTCGCCCCCATTTCGGGGAAAGTCTTAAGATGGTGTTAGGTGTGTGTGTCGGGTTTAGTGAGCGGCAACTTTGTCATTCTCCAGCGAATAATCGAATCTATCGATCAGCCAGGCGTATTGATCGCGTATGTGGTCGCGCGCGGCAGGAGTGAAAAAAGAAGACGTGCTTAGCCCGTTACGTTTGTGCCGCAGAACCTTGGTCTGGGGCAGCGCGTTATGGGTTTCGGACAGGCCCTGCGACACACAAAATGTTCGCAGATCGCTTTCCAGCGTCTCATAGCGGATGTGGACATCGGGGACGTATTCATCGCCATCAAAGAAGATCTC
>Ga0070725_10000858_pt1 | contig 18673 bp, 16 predicted proteins | sample tdDd002_FD_69781 | JGI IMG/M metagenome (GOLD analysis project Ga0070725, IMG submission 69781) | Marine sediment microbial communities from the Atlantic coast under amendment with organic carbon and nitrate - tdDd00.2 | ecosystem: Environmental > Aquatic > Marine > Coastal > Sediment | place... | reverse complement strand
CCCAATCAAAAATAGCGCTTTGGAAATCTTGGTGTTGCTTTACTTTAAGTGTTCTCACAATAAAATATTTAAAATAAGAAGTGTTATTAGTAAGAACATATTGATTCTTGTAGAGAAAAATTAGCACGACACTACCCAGCACCGGGCTTAAGGCTATGACTTTCATTAGCTTATATATTTTGGGTGTGTGGTCATAATTACATGATAATTCTTATCAACCACCCATAACTTAGGTTATGTTAAATTAGATAAAATTGTAAAAAGTTGGAGCAATTTTGCTAACTGAAATTTCATATATTCAATATTAAGTAATATTCTGAATTTACCTTTACAATCATGTGGATGTACCCTCAAAAAATGTTAGCTATTCACATCATAGATTAGCTTTTGAACTTCAGCTCTAGGCTTTTGCAGTATTCTAGTTAGGACGACTACCATCGCCCCATTTGTATTTTACTGAGTTAACCTTACCTTTTATGGACTATCGCTATTATGTTTATTTAGTTGATCTTTTAATAGTTTAATAAATTTACTCTCGGGAATGTCTAAGGCGCTATGATTAATGTTTGAAATATTTAATTCAGAACCATTAAGGCACTTATAGCTATCCATTTCATTTAACTTTTCATTAATCACCAACACTTTAAAGTCAGAATCTATAATAATATCGCCTGAGTCATAGAGACCATGTATGTCTCTTCTCAATAGCAAGCAATTCCAGGGGTGGAAAGATTCATCATGCATTAAAGAATTGTGAGGCACTATATGTGCAGCTTCTATAGCAGACGCCGGCGCATCACCAGTTATAAGACATTTTTCACCATATACACGAAATGCATTTTTTCTAAACTTTCTTTGAGCATCACTATCACGCGTTGAAGAGGTATTCAGTTTATTTGGGTTGGCATCAATGTGACTACACTTTGACTGTATATTATTAATAAATGTTAATGATCCCTCTTCTGGTTCTGGCAATCTAGATTTATAGAAGCCCTTAGCACTGACCCCATTTATTATTTCACGATGATAAGGTATGGATAATGGCATGGCTTTTTCGACTTGCATGTCAGTAAGCTTTTTTTTAACTGAATTTTTTCCTGCAACATAAAACCTTGGCTGCTTGTTTTGAAAGTTAAGGGTGAAAATTGCAAAGCCTTTATTCAACTCGAATCTACCAAACTCTATTCTGCTGTTATTTTCCCTTATCCAAATATCTAGCGCTCCAATCTCCTTGTGCAAAGTTTTAACAAGCCATTGAATAAATTCCATGGTGTATTCATTAACGCAATCAGCATTTTCCCGAACACAGAATAGTATTAATGCATCTTCAACTTCTTTTAGTCGTGATGGAAAATCACTTCCAACTTTAACAAGTAATTTTTCACTGTCTTGCATCAACGTCCCTCTTTAACTCTTGATTAACTTATTAACTTAAAACTGAAGTCAATTCAACATAATAAAGAACAGTTATTTATTATTCTACTGATTTATTTATAGTAATTAACTTTATGTTCATAGCTGAGACTCTGTAAATAATAATTTATGCATTGTATGTTGGTATAAATGTATTGGGTGGCTCATTTCACATGAGCCTATTTAAAGAGAACTTAATTTTCAGTACCACAATCAAGAAACCAAAAGTTAGCGTTCGCGCTAACTTTTTTATTAAAAATAAATTTTAACTTACACACAACCGGGGTATGACTCAGACGCATGTAAATTAAATTTAGATTCTCACTAGTACGCTATTTATCTGAAGCGGATAGAGGAAAATCACGTACATTCTCTAGACTTGGCACTGTTGGGTGTTGCATCCCTTCCGTTAATTCAGGCACTCTCCTAGAGGTATAACTGATCAATTCTTGCAACGAAACAAAACCATTTCGGTCACCTGCAAGACTATCCCCCGACCCTTTTAATGCCTCCAATACAGCCGCTGTAAACGCCCCATGGCCCCCACCAAAACTTTCATCCTCTAATGAGGACTGAGACCCCGTTGATGAAGCTAAAACCACAGTTCCAGTTCCATCACTGAGTTGTTGAATTGCATCATCAATCGTAACTCGACCGCGTCTTCTTGGCCCCATGGTGCCAGCGTGGCAAATGTCTAATAATAAAAGAGCCTTCTGGTTAATGGGGCGGCTATCTAGTACGCGCCTAAACTTATCTATTTCCATACCGGTGTATGGCCGCTTCATATCTGCATCATGGCTCATGAAATAAAGAGCTTGGTCGTTATCTTGAACGCCATGGCCTGCGACGAACAATACGATGACATCCTGACTAGAAGCATACTTCAAGAAATCATTCATCTCGACGCGAATATTTTTCTCGGTTGCCTCAGCATTCGTTAAAACACGTGTATTGACCTTCGAATACAGCTTCCCTTCTTGCTTTTTAAAGGCTTTCGATAGCTCGATGGCGTCTTTATGAGCATATTCTAAGTTCTGAGTCATTATTTCATATTCAGAAACACCAACCCCAAAAAACCACAATTGTGTTCCATTAACGATTGTAGGCTTTGCTTTAACCTTCCGCTGAATGGCGATTTCTTGACGCAACACTTCACTATCAAGATATTGAAGAGCAACCGCAATAGTATTTTTACCTTCATTCAATTGCAGCTTTCTTCTAAATGTTACTTTCTGTTTTCCTTCATCAATGAATGGCTCTTCTTCAAAACCTCGGCCCTTTAAGACTTTACGGCCATTTAAATAATAAACCAATTCAGGATCAGGTGTATCGCCAGAGTCTTTCTCGACAACGACTGACAACATAACAGTCTCACCCGCCGCTGTTTTCCCGTCTTTGTTTTCAATCATAACGGTGTAAGGCGGATTAAATACTTTTGGATCAACTTTTGGCTCTGGCGGGATAACAATATCACCATTTTTAAGTACAGCTTGAAGGCGCTTCTGTACAATCAACGGGCGATCGAAATCTTTTTTAATGGCCGAAAACGGAAGGACATTATCACCTAGCGACCAAAAAACACCTTCTTGCCCTTTAAGCGACGAACTAAAGTAACCATCAGGGGTGTATGCCAACCACTCTCCATCTCTGCGCTGGGAAATAGTGACATGCACTTTTAACTTCTGAAGGTCGATAAATTCTAACGAGTTATCCGCCGTTAAGGCTACTGCGATATTTTTAGATTCAATCCCCACAACATCTTTTAATGACGCTTTGTAATGAAGAACCTTATCGTCATACTTGATAAAGTTATTATCATAAATTAACTGCTTACCTTTACCGACATTAACCACATTACCGACTTCATTTCGCTCTTCACGCTTTTCTTCTTCCCCATTATCAATATTGATGTAGCGGAAGTAACCACCATCTTCCACCAGCTTAAGTGTATTGCTATCAACAAAGTTCAGCTCTTCGAAATCTTGAGTCCGACCATATCGCTTGACCAACTTGCCTGTTTTAACATCAAACAATCGAACATCTTGGCTTTTTGAAAAACGACTGGTGCCATAGCCGTCCATCCAGCGAGTAGCTAAGGCAAAGACCCCTTTTTTATCGGAGATTGCAATATCTTCTGCGTAGCCGAAATGAGTCATGCCTCGCTTGATTGCTCTATCTTCAACTGGGACGGAATAACTATAAAGTGAACTTAACTTTTCTCTATCGAAAACCTCAACTTCAATAGTATGAATTGAACCGCGTGATACATTCGGAACATAAGCGCCAGCAAAAACGATATACTTGTCTGTGAGCTTTAATTGTTCTACATTATTTACCGATGTCCTACCAACCTTTCGTAACGTGTAATTATTCAAATCCATCAACAATACCTCACCATTAGGCGAGACTGACACGTAGGTGCTTTTCGCCGCGTCATAGGTTTGCCATGGCATTTCGGTTGGCTGGGCAAAATAATGGTTAAGTCGCGCTGTATCGAGCGACCACACGCGAGTCCCCTTTTCATCTTGGGAAATAACTTGATTACTATCATTATCAGCAATCAATTTAACTGGATTTGCGGTCTGCCCCTCTAATGTTTTATCAACCTTTAAATCTTCGCTGCCTAACCACAACACTTTATCCCCATCACTCACCAACAACTGAGTACCATCTGGTGTGTATTGAACAGCTTGGACAACATCACGTGTTGTTCTGTTAGTAATTTCACCTTTGACTAAATCAACTGTAAGCAGTGTTATCCCTCTATCTTGTCTCTCACCTATAGCCATGGCCAATTCATGCTTTGAAGGGTGACTAACAACAAAAAAACTGACGCGCGGCACTCTAACGGTATGAATCAGTTTCCAAGTAGAAGACTCCCAAATATTAATAGAATTTGCCCCATCAACTTCCCAAGTATATTTTCCATCGAAGCTCTGACCAACCTTTACGGGGAAACCTGAAGTACGAAGTGTCGTAATTACGTTTAGGTTCTTGCTGTTTCGAATTTGCATGGGAGCAGTAGCACCTATACCATGAATGATATATTTACCATCCTTTGACCACGCTATCCGACTTGCTTGATATGCGCCCGGCTTTTTATCGTAAGCAACGATACTACGTTTATCCAAATCATAGATTCTAATTCCCTGACTATCATCACCCAAAGCAATCTGCTTTTCGTCTGGCGACCAAGAAAAACTCTTAACCTCCCAATTATTTTTTATAACACTGTGAACAAGCCCGGTTTTAACATCATAAATAAATGCACTTTTACTCTCACGACCATTTATATCAATCCACTGACTAGTAACTGCAAGATAACGCCCGGAAGGCGAAAACTCACGAAAGATACCGCCACTGTATAAATCCTTTATTTTTAGACCTTTTTCTAAATCCCAAATTTGTATAGGTGTCGCTCCAATAGCAGCGTAGCGACCGTCAGGACTAAATTGAACAAAATCACTTTGAGTCGTACTACTTGTGGCGATTGATGGTGCCGCTAGATTACCGTATGGAGCAATCGCAACTCGACGATTCTGACTCCTACCGCTACTGGTGTCATTCGTTGCAACTGGAAAATCCATGCCATGGCCAACAACATTCAACCGCTCACGCCCAATCCCATGTTTAGCAGAAAAGTATTGAGCTACTGACTTAGCTCTTTTTAAAGAAAGCTCCTTATTAAACTGTTTGTCTCCAACATTATCTGTGTGGCCTTCTATAAGAAAAACGTAATTAAGAGCGGCGCGAGATTTAAGAACGTCAGCAGCTTTATCTAAAGCAGGGATTGAACTTTTAAGAATGACTGCAGAGTTAGTTTCGAACTCCAATCTCAATGTTAAACTGGTTCCAAATTCCCTTTCCCACTTTGCCAAAAATGGGTTTTCATTATGAAACCTTTCCCTCTCTTCGCGGTAGCTTTCACCCAAATCTGCCAATCTAAGCTTCCCTATCGGCCAACTATCAAAAGTAACATTCCAATCAGCACGACTTCCAAGCAACATTTTCATTTGCGCATAATCTTGCGCATACTCTCTGTTATTAATCATTTCACGAAGAAGGGCTTCTTTATAACCGTCATTCTTTATCTGATTATGGACTTTACTAAGCAAATCGTAGCTCTTATCTAGAAGACCTTCATTGTTATAATAATTAGCCAATGCTATCGCAGCTTCTTTTTTCTCATAAGAACGATAAGCTTTTTCAATTAAACCATCTGCGATTTTCGATGCGCTAGCGGTGTCATTATTTAAATCCCAATAAACCTTCAATAGCTTCGCATCTATTTCCCAGTTATTCGGAAGAATTTGTTTTGCTCCCTCCAAAAACCTGACTGCACCTTCACTATCGGTATACCGGTAAATATCAAAAATTTTGGAAGCAAGAGAAGCTGTGGCTTGAATTTCAAATGCTTTAGTATAAAAATTCAATGCAATTTGTTTTTCAGAATAGTCATCGATAAGTTGATCACCAAGCCAAACTAACAACAGGTGATTACGGGTTTTATCTGCAAACTCAATTAAAGGCCTGAGTTCACCAATCACTTGATTGACACCCAGTCCCTCATTTCTAGCTTTGACTAAGGTGTAAAAGCCAAAATTGCGAGCACAGTAAAAGTTAGGCTCATTTAAACAAGGCCTTGTAACTTCTATTGAATCTGATGGATTCCCGTATTTATTGCTCTGTAAAAATCGCCCCATGTATTCTGTTTTTGGGTTCGACATCAACTCATTAATATAACGACTTACATCTTCATCACTAAGTAATTTCGAATAAAGCTCGGCCGTGAAAGCTGAAAGATTATCCGCGTAAGCCGCGGCTTTGAGTGTCTTCAATTTTTCCGATTTCTCTGTCAAATTCTGAGACAGTAACGCAGGGCCATAGTTATGAGTCGGATTGATTTTATACAATTCTTTTAGTAGCTCAATTCTGCGATCATTATTATCCACGTTCCCAGCTAACCATGCAGATGCATATAAACCATGCTCCGTATTTGGGTATTTTTCAGCAATATACCTTCTGAGTATTGTTCGCTCTGTATTTGGAAATGTGCTATCTGTCCATTTCAATATTTCTGAAAGCGGAGTTTTGTCTAGCTCTTCCTTTGAGAACTCAATCGCCTCTACAGGCAAAGTCGTTATGAAAGCAAACCCTGCATAGGCTATTAGATTTATAGTTTTATTAAACAAAGACATGTGAACCCCACCACCCTACTTTAGATTAAAAACAAATGTTTCTGAGCTAACATTGTTGTGCTCATCAATAGCTTCAATTGTTAATGATTTTTTAGTTTCACCATTTGCTTCAATCGTTGCGATGAAACGCCCCTTAGAATTAAACCTGATACTGTCTAATCCTGTAATTCTGATATCTTTTATTGAACTGACATCCTGAGCAAACCCTTGAATTTCAAATACACCATCCTTGACAGTTACAGGTAGGCCATCACCTCCATTAAGGTCAACAGAGTCAATAGTCGGCCGTGTTATTACAATTTTAGGTTTACTTACATCCCGGTATCCTTGATCAAATCCAACATGGTTTATGTAAGTAACATGTGCCAATACACCATTACCTAAAGTGGCAGCTTCAAATTCATTTCCATTGCTCTTAATAATATTTTTATCGATTACTAACCTGTCTCCTATAGACGCCTTCAGACGTTTATCTAGTGAGCCACGTTCACGATTCAATTTATCAAGGACTGATTTTGAGTTAATTGGAATACGAGATATTAGAGTCAAATACACATCTTGACCGACACTATTATCTAATTTTGTGAAATACTCTTCTGTTGGACCAGGAATTAACATGGTACTGAAAGATGGTAATTGAGGACTAAGTCCTTTTTTACCGGGAAACAATTCAACGAATTTACCAGTTGAATCACCACCCAGTATATAAACAAAGCTCGCCTGCTTTGAATGAACCTCTGTACGGAAAAGAGACCCTGAAGGTAAAGACGGTATCATTTTGGACACACTCGCGCTGTTTGTGCTTGCGAGCTTCAACTCATTACCGTCAAGATGAATAAACTTTACTGACGCATTTAAGTCAACCTTAGGCTTAACTGGCAACACTTTAGGCGCTGGTGGCGCAACAGGATACATTGCATATCCCTCAAAAACGAACTTGTTAAACGATGAATAACTTATCCAGAAAAAACCACCATCACCCCAATTAGTTCCCCAACTATTGATGACTTCAAACGCACCACCATACTTTTTATCGTCATAACCGACTACAGTCATTGCATGCCCACCAGCACGATTTGCCGCTAAATTATCTACATCGAGCTGAGTTGGAACCCATAATGATTTAGTGTCATAAAACCCACTATCCTCAGGTATGAACATACCAATCACTACTGGATACCCTTTGGCCAATACTTGCCTTACCTTTACATGCTTAGCCATTGAGCCTGAGTTGAAGAGCCTTTCATAACTACCTATGCGGTAAGGTAGTGCAACTTTACGAAGTGAATCTGAAGGAATGGATACACAGGATTTATCGCTATATTTAAAGTGTGACAACGGTGCCACACCATTATTTTGAATAAAGCTTAAAGCGCTTGAAATATAGGATCCTTCACATTGATCATTTGCTCTGACATTGTTGTAAACATAAGCAGGTGACAACCTATATTCATTAACTTTACTCTTATTGCTTATACTCTTTTGACTCGCCTCTAACGCTGTCCTCGCGGCGTAAGCCGTAGCCCAACCAACACAACTGCCTTGCCTACCTTGATTACCGGGCGTAGGCGCGTATTTTTTTAATGAAAACCGCATTGGTACATCAAAATCCCCCCTTGATAGCGGGGCAGATTTATTGACCTTTTCATACTGAGCACTGTCTAACACAGCACCCGTAAAATAGTCAGACTGGCTGTAACTAGGCTGGGATAAAAACAACAATCCAAAAGATATACTCAACGCTATCCTTCGGCTTGAAAATTCTAACATCGGCTACTCTCAAAATATCGTCCATGTATTGGCAACACCCAATGATAGACAGCGCCAATTCTATGTTTATTTTATAAACAATAGCAGTTAATTCTGAGTTAACCAAATTACAAGCCCATTCCAAGAAACGAAATAGAAAGAATGGCTATTAGGCTTATTTTAAATACATAATAAATGAGTATTCATAACTTTTATTGTCATTAACCCTGTTCTAACAGACAGCCCATAAGGACTGAATTCAGCCTCAAGCATGACTTGTTCACGCGCTATGTTTACAATTCTCGAGTGCTCTGTTTTAAGCTCAATAGTACCTTCATCGCAAATACCATCATTAGAAGGTCCGGGGATTTTGGCCTTGATGACTGAACCGTCATTTTCTACCTCAAATTCAACATAGATATTATCGTTTGGTAGGGAGTTATTAATCTTGAAACTTTTAATCATCGCGCCTTGAAAAACACTCTTTACCCCGTCATTGATGAAAATGATTTGATGTTCAATCTCATGAGGAGGTAATTTTTCAAATGCAGTGTTTGCTTCATCCCACTTATCAAACTGACCAAGCATCTCAAAGGCGGTCATTTTTGAAGTCAAAGCAACTCTTGATTTGGGCCTTAATAAATCGATGTATTTAAAAAACTTCATTGAAATGAACAATTGACAATTTATAGCCAAAAACTCTAATTTATCAGCACACGTACCCTCTAACTTTTCAAGCTCTGCGTGGTCGTCTCCCCCTATCATTGATAGTGAAATAATGTTTAGAGCCCAAATAGGGTAGATTGCCTTCTTAGCACTATCAGGGACATCGCTCTCATCTAGAACTTGGCTAAATAGCTCAGTAACTTGTTTATATTCTTGCTCATTAAAAAGCGCACCTATCTGTCGTCTAAGCTCAATACACTGCTGTAGCAATTCATCCATAGCGACTCCCTCACATTATTTTCTAATCAATTTGAACGAAACATTTAGCCCGACAAGCTATCACCTATGCATGTCCTTAAGTATTCAGGATACATAGGAGAAAACATCAATACAGATATTTTAAATAGCTTAGTTAAGGTTTCAGATATAGACCACCCAAACAATGATAAATGGGTAAAAGTTGTTTCACTTAAAGAAAATATCGCATCAATTTATATTGAACCATGTAGCAAAAGAACCACTAATCCATTCATTATCAAAGCAAAAATTTCAAGCATTGAAAAACTGAACTGTGAATATACTGAAAAACTAACTCACGCTATAAAAGCTAAACCTTATGGTCAGATGGTTCCTTCAGTGTTCAAAGTTCTGATTAATGCAACATAATAAGTCGTCATCTCAAAAAATCAATTAAGAACAAACCTTGACGGACAACAAGTTTGATACAGTCTTATCTGTAACCTTAGTCTATTGCTATACTTATTTTATACAACGACCAAATGATTGAGAAAGTGCACTATTTTCAAAGTTACTTGCAGCATGCACTATTTTAACAGCCCTTTCGTTTAGTTTGTCTAAAGTAGCTTTATCAAGGCCACTCATAAACACTGGGCATTTATTTACCTCACCAAAAGTATCTATGCCATTTCTTTCTAGCTCAATGAGTCCCGCACAACCATTAATTTCTATAGCATCCTGCGTAATAAACGCACGTGCCAAAACATCAAATGCAGCAGCATAAATTTGTAAATTGTTTTTATCTACAACATTGGAAATGACTATATCAACGATACATCCGTCTCGGGTAGATAATTCTTTTCCACTTTTCAGTTCTTCATTTATTTTAGTAAGATCTTGGCTAACATCATCACCACATCCTGATATTAGGATAATAAAAATTAATAGACTTTTCTGAACATTTGGTCGCCAACTCCGATGCAAATACGACAACTTTATAAAAGGACACTATAAATATTATGCTTTCTGTAGACTATAAAAATGTAACTCCCCCAAAAAATGAAACAGTTCATAAGTAGAGTTTTCCTTATTCGCCCTGTTCTTACAGTTTCAATGATAGGTTTAGACTTCATCTAACAAACAGCTATGAGCGTAAAGCAAACCTTCACTCTAGCTCGTTAATGGACAAATAAGTTAAAACCAAAGGACGGTTTTGTGCCAGCTTAAGCCGTTCACCTTCGTCTAATATTTATCTCCTAGGAATTAAAATCAGACGCTCAGCAAGACTCTTTTGTAAACGGAAAATGGCAGAATTAATAGGTTAAGTATAACGCCCTAGTTGATAGCACTACTAATATCCAAGAATATTATACCTTTCAAGCGCATCATATAAATCACCTTCAAATAAAGATACCTTAACCGCTATACTATATCCGTTTAATTCCGTAGAAACACCACTGATAACGCCATGAAGAGCTACGACTTCTTCGATTTCATCATCAAACTTATCTAAATATGAAACAACATAGGCGCCGCCAGACGCGCCAGGATAGACATGGCAATTTTTTGCCACCACAAAATTACTCGTATCATATTCTTCAAAATAATAGAAGTTGACACCATCATTGTGATAGTAAGAATAACACGTCTCATCGTACGTTAAATTCACTCCACCATTACCAGGGTGTTCATCGAGGTCAGCAGAATACCCTGCGGCAGTTTCGGCGAAAGTTTGCTGGGTTAAAACATCAAAAACATCAGTGTCATTTATGGCCTCTTTTACCGAAAGAACATGTTCACCATCTGGTATAAGCGCGCTTATCTTGCTAGTTGGTATGCTATCCTTAAGTATTAAAATAGCATAATCTTTTTCTAAGCTGCCACCGTGAGCATAAACAAAAGATACCTTGGACCTAATTTTCTCTCCTGTATTTGAAGTAAACGTGATATGTACGATATCCTCTAAGTTGGCGCTACGAAGCACTTTATCAACACAGTGATAATTTGTGATTGCCACTCTGGATGCCTTGTCCTCTTCGTCCTTCATTAGCACGGCAGTGCAACTTGAACCTATAACTTCTATTCTTAACTTGCCGACTGAGTCTAACCACTTCGGAGATGAAGCATGTCTTACTTTACGATCATCACTAGGCTTCGCCAATATGGGAATACGTGGATCATGTTTAGAAAAATTAAATTCCGATAAAAGCTGTATATTTCTAATATTCTCTGGATAAACACCCATTTTTGCTGAATCAGAAAACTCTTCATCAAAAGGCATCTGTTGATTAGCATGAGAGGTAAAACTTGCAACGAATAGCAACAGTGCCAGTGGTAACGTAAGTGGTTTAATCATAATAAGTGTCCGTACAAGTTTGGTGTTATTATTTTAGCATTATTTAGCCAATGGTAATTATGCTCTAATCGGCGCGGGGTTTTAATGACTTACCGCATACAGCTCTTTAGCCGTTTTGGCATTAAAAACTTTGCTAAGTACGTCTCTTAGTCTTTGGATATCTCGCACTATATATTTATCTTCAGCCTTAGGATCAGCAAGAATATTATCAAGGTAATCGAGTACGGTTTCAGGTTGACCATTCACCCACTCCACCGCATTGACATCGGTATGTCGGTGTTTCAGTAAAAACTTATAGAACACGTGTTGGTGCATTTTAAGTGCTAATGCTCGTTTCATTATATGCTCACTATCTCTAGTGTTGGAATTTATCTTACCCTTACAAATAAAATAGCGGTTATTTTGATTCCAAAACTCAATGATTTTGTCTTGATAGCTTGGTGTTGAACGAGATAAGTTCATTTTTATTAATATTTTATTTTCCATTGTTTTGACAGTGTTTTTACCTGTTACAGTTGCATTCACTAAAGAAATACATAGTGAGTTACCAAACTTCTCCATCTCTGGATTTGCTGGAATATGAGGCAATGGTGTATTTAACAACGAAGGGGCGTTTTTAGCCATTGCGGCCAAACTGATAAAAAGAAGCAGTGCAGTCATTGTTAATTTCATGAGTTAATCCATTATTAAATGAGGTGATGAAACTATAATCACTCTATTGGTGGATGTCTAAATATGACAGGCTACTTATCCTAATGTGTAGCGTTAAAAAGCAAATTTAACAAGAATAGGTTATAGTTTTAGTGCCATTAACTAAAGCAATCAATAGTACAATAGTGCAGATTCTTAAAGAGGAAATATTAGTGAATCTATGGCAAGTATTTCCAGAAACCTTACTGCAAGCGCCGAATATCCTTAACTTTTCATATTTTACCTTGGTTTTATATGTTGTTATTTTAGCTATTGCGGTCAAACATAAAAGCCAGCGAAAAAGCCTACTTATCTTTTTGCTGGCTAGTTTGCTTGTTAGTATTTATTTAATAATGTCTATGCGTTTAGGAATGGAAAAAGTATTACCACCATTGATGCTTTTACTCATCATTTTTGTCCCTGTGGTAAAATTTTGCTTGTCGGTTGTAAGCGGTGAGCGTGCAAATATCAAAGTTTGGCTACTGACTGTATGTGCGAGCTTTTCATTTGCGCTTAGCTGGTTTGTGTGGATACTTGCATTAACAGGTAGTTAGCTTTTTAAAGGCTAGCCGGGAACCATGGTTGCTTTCCTTTATCGATTAATCATTACCTATAGCAAGTCATCTGCGTTTTCAATCAATTTAGCCCTAGGGTGCTTTGCTCTCCACCACAACCATCATCGATATACTCAAAGTAGATACGACAACCTATAACATTGTGCTGTATTTGCTGAACCAATATAAAGAGTTGCATTTATTAGACATACAACGAGTTGATACTTTTCTTATTCTTTGATCCCATATGCCTTCATTTTCTTTTTAAGATCAGTCCTTGTTACATCAATAAATTTACGAGCTTCACTATCGTGGACGCGAGAACTATAAATTTGATACTTGAGGTACTGGTCATTTAGGCAAGAGCCAAGTTCTTTGATTGAGTGACAGAACTTAATTTTGTTTACAGAGTACTTATTTACCTCTGAGTTTTGTAATTCTTCTTCAAGAGCAAGTACTTTAGCTTTGACCTTAATTGTTCTTTGGTCTTTTACTCCCATTAACTCTTTTAGTTGTTCGTATTGAAAAACGGTAATATTATACGTACTTAGGGTATGGCTTCTGTTATTTTCGTCATAACCTTCAGGTGGAGTAACTGCTCTTCCATAGAATTCATTACAATCAATTGATCTAAACTCTAGACCAGTGAATGTTTCCAGCCCAATATATAGATATTTTTTGTAGATTTTTAAATTGTTAGACTGAACTGAAGAATTTGGTTTTGTCGCATGCTCAATCAGTTTATTGAGAGGGGCGTTTTCATCACTATGATTGATTTGCCATTCAATATATTTCGAGTTGTTTTGATTTAAGTAATTAACTTCATTATTAAGACAGACACAATCAATTAGATAAGTCATTCTATTTTGAATCGCCGTTAAGTTTTGTAAGTTTGTTTCTCGCACACAACACTTCTCTTGTTCTTTTAAACCATTGAATGAAGTACTAAGCTCTAGTTGTGCTAAACCGGCCACAAAAACAACTTCATTTTTCATAATCGTATCGTACAGAGGTGTTCTTTTTTTTTGCGTGAGCACTACCCATAAGAAAAAATGCGACTATGCAGCCTGCTGGTAGAATTTCTTTTACCATAGATAATTTCATTTTCGCTCCTTAAAAACAAACACAACGTCTGACAATTATGTTAAACATTTAGCATAGTTCAGCTAAACACCCAAGGCAAATTACAAAGTGACCAGTATCTGAATTACATCACTCAAAAAGTAAGTAAGAAATCACATCCAGTGCTAATAAGTAGCTACCTTTTTCTCTATTCGATGGCCATCAAAAATGATATCAAACAAGAACTACTACAACTTACCTTCGCAACCATGCTTTAATCGATGCACAGTCCCTGTGAGCAGATACTCTCTGCCGCAGCAACCCACCAGCGTCTCAAAACTTCAAAAGATCCCCTTAAACACGTTTCAACTCACTTATCGCTGCTGAAATCAGAGCGTCACACTCATCATGCAGCGCTTTAAAAAACGATTCCTGCCTTTCACCCTTAGCGTAGTTGGCATATTCTTTCGGTGAAAAGTAGTTTTTTTGAGAATCGATTGTTATCTCAATAGAGGCCTCTGAGTCATACAAGAAGAACCCACACAAGTTGACCAGCTCTTTTGCTAACCTTACGTTATTTATTAAAACTCTCGCGTTATCTTTAATTGAGTAGAGAAGCGTTTTATGACCATCACTAACTTCACGTGCAATGAATTTTGAAACCAACTTTCCACCCTCATTTTGATTGCACAAATCTTTCAACTCATATAACTTTAAGCAGAGCTCATAATTGAGTTGCAATCTAGCAAACTTAACAGCTTCCTTTGATGTTTCATGAGACTTAACCGCTACCCTATAAGTTACAAAGGCAATAACCGCTGTAATGACAACAACCACCAAATTTAGAACTTCCGCAACACTCAGCGCCATATAAATCTTCCTGAAAATCGGTATATAAATTAAAAAAACAAAAACAAACACATCCCATACAGGGAGCTTTTCTTCTATTACATCAAATACGCTAAACAAAACACATCCATACTGTCATTCATAGAGCCGTTTACTAACACATGACAGGTTCTGCCAAATCGGAAACACATTACTTTTCACTGTTCACTTAAAAACCTCTACTAAACAAAACACATTCATCACCTTAACTTCAAGAAGGCTTAAATCGATCATCTTCAAGAAACTGTTCCTGTAAAGCTCTTGCTTCTGAGCACTGAGGACAATAATCACGAGTCCTAACACGATCTTTCATATAAACTCTGGTTTTTGAGAATTCAAAATTATAAGTCGCAAGCATTTTTTGCTCTGACCGATATCGAACATCTATCTCAGGCTTACATAAAGATAAAATACCTTTTAACATGTCGACCCTGGATGGTTCAGCCCTACTTCCAAACAGAACCGATTTAACACGAATAGGCAAGAAAACCTCACCCCCTTCGACTAAACAACGACTCTCAGCCTCATATTTCCATGGCTTCTCCTTATAGAGCAAAATCTCTTTAGCCTTGTCCCTTGTAATATTGCCGTTATTCAAAGATGGTTTTTTTAAATATGAAATATCGTGCACTTTATGGTCATTAAGCAATTCAAACTCAACAACACAACCTCTGGCACCATCCGCGTAGTGAGCCCACATCAAGGCATTTTCTTTATCGCGACTAAAACAGGCGATTCGAAATGTTTTTAACATTGAATCCCATTCCTGCTCTTTCCCTCTTGGGACAGTTCCATCAATCTTAACTACACCTTCCATCGGATCATTTAATTCATGATGTAAGGCAGCATATAACCTTTCCCTTAGTAACAAATCGAGTAAAAATTCGAAGTTATCTAGGGATTTATATTTATAGAACACTTTGGATTTTGCCATTCCATCACTCTCGAAGTAAGCAGGCGATCAAGGTAAAGTCCTGATCATATACATTTAATCCCTAAACCAACCCAATAGCACAAGAAATAATATCCAGTGCTAATAAGTAGCTACCTTTTTCTCTATTCGATGCCCATCAAAACTAAAATCAACCAACAACTTTACCCCAGGGGTAATATAAACCCCGTCAGACTCATAAGAACCAAGCGTTACATATAGCTTACCTTCACAAGCATGCTTTAATTGATACACAGTCCCTGTCAGCTGCTCTTCTCTGCCGCAGTAATGCACAATAAAGGGTTTATTGCCGACGTTCACCTTTGTATAAATCAAAACATTTGATGAAGAACTAAAAGTAAGCCACCCCAAGAAAAGGCCTACTAAAAACAATGTACTTGCTAGAAATAATTTTTTCATAAACCACCGCAACAACGTTAATAATTAAGCCAGAGCGCTTAACTGACGCAGACTTCAATAATGCGATCAATTAACAAATTAAGCTTACTGAAATCATAATCCTCATCCATCGACTTAACTTTCTTAAACTGCTTTGTGTAGAACTCTTTATTTTCTAGGGCGCCCTGATATACATTGACATCCCCTTTATGAGAAGACCACCTGATAACAGGCTCCAACCTCACTTTGAAAGACAAATCTAGGAAACACTCTATGGCCACCGCTTTACCATTCACATCAGCATTATGCCTACCCGTTGGCCCTTCCGTGACAAAATCAGAAAACTCTTCCAAGTCTGGCAACTTCATTACTTTGAGGTTACTAGTTCTTCATCACACAAGTTCTGACTAGTTGAGGGCACCATAAGCCCTCTGAAGTTTTTCACGAGCTAATTCAACATTAAACATCCAGTTTATACTTGTTCTTTCTTTATTCCGGCTCCATTCCCAGGCCGCGAGTTCTGTCTTTAGTTCTTCCATACTTGCTATACGTCTATCTAAACATTGCTTATTCATATTACCAATTTCTATCTCGACCATATTCAACCAACTCGCGTGTTTTGGTGTGTAATGTAATTCTAGTTTATTTAAAATCCGACGTGCTTCCTGTGGAGAAAATGCTTTATATAATGCTCCTTCTGTATGTGTTGATAAGTTATCTAACACAACTTTTATTTTGTTCGCATGTGGATAATGAAGATCAACTAAATCCTTCATACAATTCGCAAAGTCAATTTTCGTTTTTCTTTCTGTTGCTTTAACATGCCGCCACCCTCGATGACGATCGAAGAATACAAATAAGTTGGCCACACCTACACGTTTATATTCATAATCTAACCGCTTAGTCTGCCCCGGCTTCATTGGTTGTGCCGGTCGAGTATCATCTACAAGTTGTTTTATCGCCTCATCAAAGTTAATTATAGGGTTTAACTCGTCTGCTGGCTCAGCATACAACTCGAGCACATGTTCCATCCGCGCGATATATTCAGCATCCATTGTCGCCACACACCACATCTTTTTTTGCCATGGTTTTAGTGCATTCTCTTTAAGGCGCCTCCGTATTGTTTCATACGAGATACTATCTAAATCGGTTAACGTAACTAATCGCTCTCCAAGTAAAGATAATGTCCATCTAGCGTGACCTGTTGGTGGCTTAGTGCAAGCTGTGGCGATTAACGTTGCTTCATCTTTCGCAGAGGTTTTTCTCATAGCACCACTTCGTGCACCTTCATTCATAGCTGCCGCTAGATTCTCTTCAACGAACTGGCGTTTGACTCGAAATACGGTTGAAGAACTCACTTGAACAGCTTCACATATTTGCTCTGTTGTATATCTACAACAGTCAGCTTTTAACAAAATAGCAGCCCGCTTGTACTTTCGAACATTGACCATGCCTTTTTTGCAATAGTCTACTAATTCTTGTTTTTCTTCTTCTGATAATTCAACAATATACTTTCGGTTCATAACAATATTAAGTAAGTTTATATGAGTTAAAGGATCGTTGATTAGGGTAAAAGTTCATTATGAATAAAGAAGAGTCGCCACGGTTTACAGCAAAGCAAGGTCAGTATTTAGCATTTATTTATTACTACACAAAAGTGAATGGGATTGCGCCTGCTGAAAGTGATTTTGAGCGCTACTTTGGAACCGCATCTTCAAGTGTTCATTCAATGATTTCAGTTCTTAAGAAAAAGAAATTTATAACATCAGTTACTGGAAAAAGCAGGAGTATTGAATTATTGATTGAAAAAGATCAGTTACCTGAATTTAAGTAGGGGCAACTGATCAAAATATATGTGAAAGAGTACTAGGCGCTTTAATATCTACCGCCTTGTGATACTTCTCTACGCCTTCAGCATCGTTATCGAAAATACAAAGACATTTGTTTTGCATGCCTATGCTCGCCAAACCTTGAAAGAACTTATACAAATTGCCGGTACCAGAAAACGGATAATTGTCTTCCATATCAACATAAGTAAATATGTCAGCCAGTTCAGGCCTAAGAAGAGAAATAGCGCGCTTTATAATAAATAAATCAGACGACCCCTCAGTGATTATCAAAAACTTATCTTTTTCATCGACACCGGTATAAAGGTCATCGTTACTCACCATCCCTGCCTCAACTATCTCGTGCGTTTGCCACATCACTTTTACATGCTGGTTCTTAGGGTTTTCAGCAAGCAATCGCATTAGAAAATACGGGTGAAGACGGTCAAAGAGCGCTGAAAAGTCATCATCATGAGTCGTTACTTGGTCTTTTATATCTTCAAACCCACTTTGCGTTAAAACAGCCTCAGCGATATAGTCATGAAACGATAAATGAAAGCTATCCTTAAAGTGATCAAGATCATCAATATTCACCAATGAGACCACTTTTCTAAAGTTATCAAACGTAAAGTCATCCAAAGAGGTATCGTCAAAGTAGTGAGTAAGGACATTTTCATACGCCCTTTTGGCACCGTTTATTGTGT
>Ga0070725_10000855_pt1 | contig 18685 bp, 9 predicted proteins | sample tdDd002_FD_69781 | JGI IMG/M metagenome (GOLD analysis project Ga0070725, IMG submission 69781) | Marine sediment microbial communities from the Atlantic coast under amendment with organic carbon and nitrate - tdDd00.2 | ecosystem: Environmental > Aquatic > Marine > Coastal > Sediment | place... | reverse complement strand
TCTTGAAATTGTTCGCGCCAGTTCTCTGCCAGAAATCCGCAAAACACTGCAAGAAACAACATTAAGAATTCAAAGAAATAATGGCGGATATTCTTCCGAAAAGAATTATGCAGATGATGAGCGTGGGTAGGCCTGTTTTCAGATTCTTGTATTGAAATTATGTTATCAGTTTCAACAATAGAATTTTTTATATCAGATGGTTTCTTGGATTGGGGATTTGTTGAATTCGCCAAAGTTTTATCACCACCAGTACCAATGTTTTCTTCCATTTGATTTATTTGTTAGTTATTCAAATTATTAATGTTTTCTCTAGCATGACGCACAACTAGTTTATAACAACACTATTGTTTTTATTTCTCTCATATCTTTTGAAATTTGTTGTTAGCATGCCAACAGGGGTGTGTGTAACAACAGCTTTTTTAAGAAATCACTTCATGATATTTTTATGTGATATTAGAGTGTTCAGTTTTAAATGTAATCATAAATATTCAATTGTTTTAAATATAGTCAGTTCATAATGAGTTGTTTTTAATTCACCCTCAGGCATTTGTTTTCCTATTAAAGGAGCCCATCTTCCCATCCAGGGAGTCCATCTTCCTATTCAAGGAGTCCATCTTCCCGTCCAAGGAGTCCATTTTCCCATTCAAGGAGTCATCTTCCCGTCCAAGGAGGCATTTTTTCACCCAAGGAAGCTATTTCCCCAACCAGGCAGTCGTTAGTTTTAAGTGATATCCTTTAGGGCTTGAGTCATAACCTGATGTTTTCAGCTTGTTTATAGTCCGAGCCTGACTGATGAACTGAATTTTATCTGAGACGATCTGCAAACCGTACTAGCGAGCTCAACGATGTTAGTTCTGCTGGAAATATGCTTAGCTTTTCCTCTCAAAAATATTCCATTAACCACACTTAAAATGCTTTGTATAGTTCCCGATGAGGTTGGGCAAATCTCTTGTTTTTAGTAACTTTTAGATTGCTCTTTTTTAAATTCAAATTTTAAAACCTAAGTGGTATGATACTCCGGAATCGAAGAATTTATTGGTTGAAATCAGTCTTGTCATTATTGGTTATTTTGGCATTAGGCATGGTCGTTTGTAAAGCTCAAACCCATAGGCGAAAGTGTGCCTGTGGTTCTATGATTGGTTATTTCACACGAATGAAAACCGATCAAATGTTTGCGAAGAATGAACAACAACTGGAAAACGAAATTGACCGGTACATTCAACGGTATCGTAAAAGTGAAGAGACTGAATTCAGATCAGGTGTTGTGGTGATTCCTGTTGTGGTGCATGTCGTCTATAAGAATGTGAAGCAAAATATTTCTGATCTTCAAATTCAATCTCAAATTGATGCTTTAAACCGGGATTTTCGTCGCTCCAATATCGATGTTGAATCTGTTCCCGGGGAATTTGTTCCTTTTATTGCCGATACGCGTATTGAATTCAAACTTGCAGAGCGGGATCCGGATTGTAATTCAACCACAGGAATAACAAGGACAAGGACCAGTGTTGATGAATTTGAGCAGCTTTTTAATGCAAGCACGCCCACCGAAAGAAATCCGGTTAAATTCAATTCAAGCGGGGGCAAGGATGGATGGCCCAGTGATCAATACTTAAATATTTGGGTATGCGATTTAAGTGAAATGCTCCTGGGATATGCTTCCTTTCCATCAGATTTAGTGATCAGACCCGATGAAGATGGTGTGGTGATCGACTATCAGTATTTTGGGACAAGTGGAACCGCTACCTCGCCTTTTAACCTGGGAAGAACGACAGCACATGAAATTGGCCATTGGCTGAATTTGCGTCATATATGGGGGGATGAAAGACCAGGGGAGGATAGCTGTCTTCGGGATGATTTTGTGAATGATACGCCCAATCAGGCCAATCCAAACTTTAGTTGTCCGACACATCCCCATCCTTCTTGTGGGAGTAATGATATGTTTATGAATTATATGGATTACGTTTTTGATACCTGTATGGTCATGTTTAGTCATGGACAAGCGGACCGGATGAATGCGGTTCTCTATACCACAAGGTCTGCAATTGTGAGTTCACAGGGGGATATCCCTCCACCTTTAATTGCCTCAGGCGATTTATTTATGAGAGATTCGCATAAAGATTTGGGAGATGAACCCAATAAGGCATCCACCCAGATGTTTAATAGTGATGACATATGGGTTCGTCATAGCAATGATGGTTTTACAAATCAGGAACATCAGAACCCCAATGCTAATACTCTAAACTATATTTATGTAAGAGTTCGGAACCGGGCTTGCAGCGATCCGGGAAATGCCAAAGTCAAGTTGTATTGGGCAAAAGCATCATCGGGGCTAAGTTGGCCAAAGCCATGGGATGGAAGTCTCGAAAGCCCTGTGCTAATGGGAGGCTTAATAGGCGAAAAGAATATAGATGCCTTACCCGGATCAGAATTTCAAATTATTGAATTCCAATGGAGCGTGCCGGGTAACCTGGATTATGAAGAACTGGCAGCCGATAAAGTCCACTTTTCTCTGCTGGCCCGAATAGAAACAGCCTCCACATTTCCCTTTGGGATGACTAGCCCCGAAACCTCCGACTTGTATCAGAATATTAAGAATAATAACAATATTGTCTTGAAAAATGTATCTGTTTCTGAACCTAAGGGGGGGACTTTGATAGCATCCTTTCTAATTTCCAATTATGACAAAAGAAGGCGATACTACCGAATTGGCTTTGAAAATACCGAACCCGGGATGTCGATATTTGATTACGGGGATGTAAGGGTCACTTTGGAACGCAAATTGTATAAGATATGGAGAAGTGGAGGCAAAAAAGGTCAGGGGATTCACATGAGAAAGAAGAAACATGGTATTCAAGTTTTACAAAATGGCGCTTATCTGGGAAACATTAAATTGAAAAAAAATGAATCCGCCATGATTAAAATTTATTTCAGGGCCGATAATAAAAAACTTCAGTTCGATCGGAATCTGTTTAAACTGGATGTGAGGCAACACCAGATAAGCAGGAAGACTAACAAGTTTATTGGGGAGAATACATTTGTGTTCAGAGTAAAGAAGGAATAGTTTTTTTGCAGACAGCACCTTTCTCTTTTTAACAGGTTTAAATTATAAACAGATGAAATCAATTCTTAGCATTTTAATTTTTCTGAGTGTATCCCTGTTTACCGAGGCTTGTACTCAAAAAATTAATATCGAAAATTTATATGGGGTTTGGTATCGTTCTTATGAAGACGATAAGGATGGTGTTATAGCATTCAGACCCAAGAGCTATGATTTTCCCCCTGTAAGAGGAAGGGAGAAGATGGAAGTATTGAAAGATGGACAGCTACTTGAATATCGTATTTCACCTTCGGATGCCTACTTAAAAGTAAAAGGTCACTATTCGTATTGCAATCAGGATAATGTGTTGATCTTTTCTTTCGATGATCAAGAGGGAGAAAAAGAGAGATCATACCGAATAATTGAACTGGACAAATCCATTTTGAAGCTACAGATTATCGCTGAAGATTAAAACCATTATAAAGACAAAGAGTGGGAGGGGAAACAGCAACTTCAGTTTCCCCTTTTCATCTACCCCGGATATATAATCAGGATAGTTTGAAATAGCTAATGACACTATTTTGAGCATTCTCCTGTGGCAGTTTCTCTTAGGTTGCATTTCAGGAAGGCATCGGGCCCAATGCCAACCCAGCTTAGGCCATTGGAAGTATCTTTCACGCGACCTGAGATGAAATCTCTATACCAGTTCATCCAGGGATAGCTGTAGTGATGTACTTCTGCACCATGAACCACCAGACCATCACCTCCCTTTTGAGGAAGCCTCTTTGTCCTGAAAAAAGTTTTCACCCACAGTATGCAGCCACTCGTGCACCCACACCCCGGGGTCATTGTTTTTATAGTAGTTTATGGCGTCTGCAATATGATCACCGGCGTCGAATTTGATGGTGACGTAGCCAATCTTTTTAGCCTCGGTCATTGGATTGGTCCAGCCCAGGCCGAAATAGGAACTTGCAAAACTAACTGTGCCTTCTTTTTCGCGCCAAAAGGTGAAAATGCAGTCGTAGTCCCCATCTTTAATATTGGGAAGATGTGAATAGATGGTCGATGGCTCAAGCACATACCATCCATTCTGGCTATGGTTCAATGCTACAGGCTCTGTAAGGTCGATGCGCTCACTTTCCCACTTCATGGTTCCGTATGAGAACTTTTCGAAATGCTCGCGCAAACTCCATTGAAAATAATCATGTGCGGCATCCAATTCTTCTGTCGAAAAATGGGTGCTGACTGTATTGCCGGCAACAACTCCCTCTGCCTCATGTATTCCAATCCATAGTGCTTTCCATATTTTGGGTTGTTGCAAGTCATTTTCGCTCAAGTGGAGTTCTGTTTTTTCTTCATCTATTACAATTGAGTTCCGCAAATACGTGTTGCTTTGCTCAAGAGCAACACCTACTATGTGTTCTCCTTGTGAAACAACCAGCTCTTTGGGTGTTTTATATCCAGTATATTTCCCATCAAGATAGATCCATCCGGGCTCTGATGAGGTGATTTTTACAAGCGGCGTAAGTGCTGTTGTCGTTTTATCTCTTGAGCTATCGCAAGAGCTAAGAAACAATAGCACTGAGATCAGAATTGTTAGCATGTTTTTCATCGTTATCATTTTTAAGAAGTGTTGAGAATTCTCTGGTAGGACAAATTTTTGCAATATTTGGTATGTTGAGAGGGGCGGGGAGTTGATACAAAAATGGAGCTCCTAATTCTTATCGGGAGCTCCATTTGTCATTTATTGCATATTTACTTACTGAGGGAGCTAGTTTAAAGGAATCAATCTGGCAACCCAACCGCCACCAGGGGCTAATTTAATGGTCAACTTGTCAGTTGCATTGACCGTTTTCACTTCTTTTTTATAATCGATCGCATTACGGTCGGCATTGTCACCATCGCGGTAAAGGATCATTTTATATTTGCCTTCACCCAAAAAGGATAAGTCAAAAGCTAAGTCGCGCTTGTCCCAATCGGTCATGGCGCCTATATACCATTCTTCTCCTGTTCTTCGGGCTACTACGATATAGTCTGAGATTTTTGCATTCAAAACCTTGGTTTCGTCCCAAACGGCTGGTACTGCCGAAAGGAATTCCATACACTCAGGTTCTTTTTTGTAGTTCGATGGGTTATCGCAAAGCATTTGTAAAGGGCTTTCGTAAACAACATACATGCCCAACTGATGGCAACGGGTTCCCATACTCATTGGGGTGTCGAAAATAGGTTTGTAATCCTTTTTCTGTGCATTATTCATGGCTCCGGGGGTGTAATCCATAGGACCCGCTACCATTCTAGAGAAAGGGGTCGTCAGGTTGTGTTCAGGGGTTTGGCGCATGCTCCATTTGTACTGCTCACCACCGTTCACACCTTCACGGGTCAATACATTAGGGTATTTTCTTCTGATGCCGGCTGGTTTGTACGAGCCGTGAAAATCAACCAAAAGTTCACGCTTTGCGGATTCTCTTGCAATTTTATGGTAGTAGTTCACCATCCATTGGTCATCCTTATCCATAAAGTCGACTTTAATCCCTTTAATACCCCATTTTTGGAACTGATCAAGTGCGACTTCCAATTGGTCATCCAGGGTTTTCCAAACCACCCAAAGAATGATACCCACACCTTTTTCTTTGGCGTATGATGTCAGTTCTTCCATGTCGATTTCGGGTACAATCTTGAGTAAATCGCCTAGCTCGTACCAACCCTCGTCCATGATGATGTACTCCAGGCCATAGTCAGCAGCAAAGTCGATATAATACTTATAGGTTTCGGTATTGACACCCGCACGGAAATCGACCCCGTAAATATTGTTGGCATTCCACCAGTCCCAGGCGATTTTCCCGGGTTTAATCCAAGTTGGGTCTTCAATCACACAAGAGTCAGCCAATAACCAGGATAGTTGATTGGTAATCAGATCGCCATCATTTTCGGCAATAGCTACATAGCGCCATGGGAAAGTTCTGCTGCCTTCAGTTTTTGCGATATAGTCTTTTCTGCTTCTTACAAATACATCTCTATCACCAACCTGCTCGGTTTTGTTTGGGTAAGCAGGGAAGGTTGAAACAAGGCTGTTTCCTTCTGCACCTTTGAACCACATGCCGGGATAGTCTTCCAGGTCTGTCTCACCAATCAGAATACTTGGTGCATTTTCCGTTGTCATAAGTACAGGCAAAGACCCCAGATCTTTAGATGAAAGTTCACCCAGTGATGTGAAATCGTAGTACACCTGGTTATTCGAATGGAAGCTTCTTTCCTTAGGCCAGTATACCAAATTGTTGTTTGGGAAATTGTACTTGCCTGTTTCCGATTTTACCGTGATCTCACCAGGAAATCGGGTTTCGAAACGGTAAGCAATACCGTTATCGTAGGCTCTGAATACCAGATCGAAATTTTGTTTGAAAGACAATTTCAACTCATTGTAGTTTTCGATAATGGTTTCGTTCTTTTCACGAACCTCAGGTCTTATTTCCCGATTAACAGTCGTTGTGATTTTCTGTTTCACAATTGGATTTACTCCCAGAATGATGCCATTCCCAAGTTCCATGCCTAGGGTGGTGGGGGCAATCAAAAGCGTTTGCTTGTGTTTGGCTGTAAAGCTCAATTCAGTTCCTGTATGAATGCTGATGCTTATTTTTTTGTTGGGCGATTGCAGTTTGTAATCCTTCGCAAATGTTGTGCCTATCAACAGACAAAAGCTGAGCAGGCAGATTAGTTTTTTGTTCATATGGTTGTTATTTTATTATTTTCCAATTGTGGCTTAAAGCCCGATCTTACTTGCTTCTTTAAATCCAGCCTTTGGGTTGGATTGATTGAAATGGATACTTTAATAAGCTATGATCACGCATTTAGCTGCCCTTTCAGGGCGCTGGTTTTGTGTTTGCCGATTAACACCCAAGGCTACGCCATTGGGCTGAATTTAGTTGCCACTTTGTGACGTTATTGAGTTTGTTGTTTGAATCACAAACTCAAATGAAGAATTCTATTGGGCTGTAAGCCCAGTTTATTTCAACCCGGGGCATTGCCCTGGGGCAAATGCACATCAATTACATTTCGCCCTGAAGGGGCAGCTAAAAAATTAAATAATAAGAACTTGGTGTTCTTTGCGCTTAAGGTTCTTTTTTGTGAACCTTAAGACGCATTTACTGTGCCCCTTATTTTCTTAATTCCAGGATCTGTGCTTTAAATGGTGTAGGGTTTGCTGAAATCCAGATCTCTGGTTTGATGTCGGTATTTTCTTTATCATAGCCCATCACGTACACCTCGATATTTTTTCCGATCATGCTTTTATCCAGAGGGAGATAGTAGGTGTAATTGCTATCTCTTCTTGAGTTCACAAACTCCCAGGTATTCGATGGAAATGATACAGCACGATCAGGACAACCGGTGTATTCACCGTCAACTTTTGCAGCAGCATAAGCCCCTTCTGTACCATGTTTGCCGTTGATGGCAATTGAGAGGTAAGAACCTTCAGGAATCTCATCTAACTTGAAGCTGGCTTTCCATGTTTTCTCTGTTTTCATCTTTTCAGCGTGAGCAAACAGGTTAGAGGCTGTCCAATTGCTACGGTTCAGCATTTTTCCATTTTTCTTAGCTTCGATTTCAACGATTCTGCCCGGCTGAGCCCATAGTCTCAGGTAACGGATGGGTTCATTCACGTCGATTACCATTTCTTCACCTGCATAATAGGTAATGGTTTTCCAGTTTTTTAAATCTGATGACACTTCTGCGTAGTTGCCTTCGTCTCTTAGTAGGGGTTGAAGCGAAAATTCATCAGGAACTTTGATAATCAACTGATCCAAATCGGTAATTTCTCCAAGATCCAAACGGAAACATCCGCCTTCTATTTTTTGATCGATATTGTATTTTCTTGTAGGCCAGAATCCTGTTTTCAGATCCCCGTCAAATAAGTTCTTGTCCCATATGCCTCGTTCTACAAAAACCGGTTGATTGAAGAAGGCCTCTCTTGCTTTTTGTACCTGGGGAATATTGGTGGCTCCTGATCGTTTTAAAGATCGGATTTCAAGCGCATTGTTGTCAGCTGCAAAACAAGTTGCCTCGTATAAGGCCTCAGTATCTTTGGGCGTACTTACCTCTTTAAGATCTGCTAATTTGCGATGAGGTGTATGTTTTAGTTCTTCGCCTTCGAACTTCACTTTTAGAGATTTCCCTCTAAGCAAAGACTGAACAGCTTTCCCATCGAGAGTGGCTGTTTTGTAATCTGCTGCATGGCTCAACTGAATCTTTGAGCTGGTGCCGGGCATTCCCAATACTTTAATTAATACGGGTTTATTGGGGACGTTTCGAACGATCTGATAGTCAGTTCCAGATAAACCGGCTTCATCATTGGGCTGCGAGCTAGCCAAAAGCAGGCAGGAGCGGAAGGGCTCTACCTGAACTTCAATTTCGCTTCCTCTTTTAAACTTCCCAAGAATTTTTTCTGTTGGATGGCATTGTCTGAGTTCAATATCTTCATCGGTATTCAAACCAATTTCTTCGTCGAGTTTAATGGTATAGGTAATAGGTTCCCAGCTCAGGTTCGATAGGGTGATCAGACGGGTGTTGTCATCACCTCTCGACACGGCCGATTTGCCATATTTTTCTTCATTCAATACTTTTCCATTAACGAGTATCTTACCATACTTTCTATGGATGTTGTAGATTCTTGCCAGTTTGGCGAATTCATCATCGTTGAGTAACCAGGGGTTGCCATAAATTTCGGGAGCCAATATCATGCTGCGGTTGAACGCCTGCATAATCAGATCATCATCCCAATAGTCGATACAGGAGGAGATACACACCCCATGATCCTCAGTTAATCTTTTTAGTTCAGGCACTAAACCTCTATCCAGAGCTCCGGCTCGGTGATGAGGAGCCGTTGTGTTATTGGTTGTGAATACATCGATATAGGTTTCCTGTCCACCCCACAGAAAGGTGGTTGCATAAGCCTTGCTTTTCTTTAAGCCCAGGCGATGGTTCAGCAGAATCAGGTCGGGGCTGTACTGACGACAGGCCTTCATCATTTCTATAAAGGCATCTTCCTTCTCAGGACGTAAAGGACCACACACAGCATCGAACTTGAATAGGGCAAATTCATAGTCTTTACAAAGACTTACCATTTGATCAATTCGAGCTTGTTTTTCTTTTTCGGTATCTCCAAAACCATCGGGACCACCCCAAACACCCAAACGTGTGTTGATAGCTTTTGCTTTTTCGTAAAGAGGATCGAAACCATTCGGGAATTGCTTTTTAAAACGTTCGGAATGGATATCGCCATAGAATCTTTTTCCATCGATAGCACCAGCGTCGAAGGCGTAAATGTCCAGAATCATGCCGTACTCCTGGTTAAGCCATTGGAAAAAATCAAGATTGATTAGGGTTTGTTCCTCAGTCGTTCCTTCGTTGGTGTTGTTAATCCATGAAAAATACTGGGCTCGGGATGGGCTTTGTTCATCTGCTCCCGGGAATACCTTTTCCTGCGCATTGGCATTCTGAAAGAGGTATATAAAGATGACTAGTAATAAGGTGTGTTTCATTTGGTTTTCGAGTAAAAGGCGTTACGCTTGGCGTAGTTGCAGTGGGATAAAATAAATTTAACCGCAAAGAGCACTAAGTTTTATGCTATGTTCGCGAAGCTTTATTATTCAGATGATTAGTGCTTTGCGTTCCGAATATTCGGGATTGTGTCCTTTGCGGTTAAACTAAAGTTATGAATTATTTACCAACCAGGGTTTTGCTGAATGTGGGTGATATCAATTTCTGCCTGTGGAATAGGCCACACATAGTGCTTGTTTTTGTCAAACACACGTGTACCCCACGAAAGCGTCACTTGTTCACCTGAGTCAGGATCTGTATACGTCAATCCTTCAGGTACACCAGGCATTACATCTTCAGCAATTTTCCATCTTCTGATGTCCATCAGGCGTAAACCTTCGAATGCCAACTCCACTCTACGTTCGCGTCTTAGAATTGTACGCAATTCATCCTGGCTTTTACCGGTAGTCACTGCAGGCATATTCACATCGGCACGCTGGCGCACTTCGTTTATCGCATCGTAAACAGACTGATCGATATCATTGTTTTCAATTTTAGCTTCGGCATAGGTCAACAGGACTTCAGCATAACGAATCAGGATGTAGTGAATGGCACCGTTCCAATAGTCGCCATTGTCGATATCGTCTTCTGAAATGTATTTCAACCAATTGTAACCTGTAGCCGTTTTATTCCACTGGCCATTTGTACCATCCGTTAAATCATCACCGGCAACGATTTCTTTTCCAGGGTAAGTTGCTCCCGGAATAGAGTTAAATACACCACCTCTCCAGTCGTTGCCCGGGTAAAGAATAGAATAAGTCATACGAGGGTCGCGGTTGGCATATGGATTGTTTGGGTCGAATAAGGCTGACTCTTCTATGGTTTTACCATCGGTACACTCATAGCTGTCAATCAGTGACTGCATAGGACAACCGCTGCTCCATCCTCCAACTGAGTTGGGACCATAGTTCTGCATGGTGAAGTTCCATTGCTTTTCTTTCATCTCCTGCAAATCGAATATCACTTCAGAGTTGTTAATGCCTTCGTAAGTGAACATCTTCTCATAGCTGGAATAGATGGTATAGATACCAAGATCCATCACCTCTTTGGCTGCAATGGCAGCTTCTCCCCATTTTTCCTGATACAGTAGAATTCTTGACTTTAGAGAAAGAGCTGCACCTTTGGTCACTCGCCCAAGGTCTTCACTTGAATAAGAGCCAGGCAGATCAGTGGCTGCTTCAGTAAGATCCTTCACAATAGCATCCAGAATAATAGTTTTATCAGTTCTTTTGGTAGCTTCTGCTGCCTCTTTCTCACCATCTGCACCTTCGGTAGGTGTTGTGTCATCCGGACTAAGACTGGCTGTAAGGAAAGGCACATCGCCGAACAAGTATACCAAATCGAAATAGAAAAAGGCTCTTAGGAATTTCGATTCAGCTAGTAAGCGAGCCTTATAGTCTTCATTAATATCTTTAACGCCATCAGCGCCTTCCAATATTCTATTTACTCTTTGAATACCCCTGTATCGCTCCATCCAACGGCTTTCAACATACCAGTCGTAAGCTGAAGCAGTTCCATCAGCCAGACGGTAACCTGCATTCCAGGAGTGGTGATCCAGGGCATTATCGGTTAAGGCCTCGACACGAAGCAAATCGGTTGAATAGCCATAATCCGTTCCCCAGTTATTAAAACCAATAGAAGCATAGGCTGCATTTACAGCATAGACCAAATCTTTCTCCTGAGTGAAGAAATCTGCTGAAGACACCTGATCGCTAGGTGTACGCTCCAGAAAATCGTCGCTACAGCCTGCCAATACCATCAATAACGCACAAGCCAGGCAAATTATATTCGTTTTCATAAGTATATATTTTTCTTTTCAATTGTCTTATGTAACTTACCATTCAAAATTTTATCATCATTGTGGAGTTATTCCAGAGTAACAATTGAATGGACGTTTCATAATATATTTCACTTTATGATTTTTTTTACATTTAAATTGTAATCCCATTAAAATCGAAGTTGCATACCCACTGTATAAGTTGAAACAGGAGGGTAGTAGTTTGGTCTTCCATCATAAGTCTCTGGGTCCAGTCCCGATTCTACATCAGTAATGGTAAACAGATTTGTACCCCCTACATAGAATCTTAACTTCTCGACCTTTAATCTCTCAAGAACTGATTGTGGTAAAGAATAACCAATTTGCAGGTTTTTCAATCTAAGGTAAGACGCATCTCTGATCCAAAAATCGTTGTACAAATAGTTGTTCTTGTTTGAAGCTGCCTCTAATCTTGGAAAAGAAGCGTCAGTATTTTCAGGTGTCCAGCGATCCAATACACGGGTTGTTGTGAAGATCTCATAGGCTGGACCTTCGTTAGGTGCCCCATAGAAATAGTTCTCAGCCTTAAGAACACCCTGTAAGAATGCACTAAAATCGAAGCCTTTGTATTCAGCATAAAGGTTTAGACCTACTGTATAATGAGGAATTGGAGAACCGATCACCTTTCGGTCTTCGTCGTTTATCTCACCATCACCATTCTGATCAACCAACTTAATGTCACCGGGTCTCAGTTCAGATTGGTTGGGTTGAACGGCATGTGCATCAATTTCTGCCTGGGTTTGAAATAAACCAGCAGACTCGTACCCGTAGAAAGAATTGATTGCCTCACCTTCTTTCAGGATACTCCACCCACTAATTGAAGGTTCGTTCCCTGCAAAATCAACCAGTTCGTTTTTCACATCGGAGATGTTGAAAGACACTGAATAGTTGAAATCATTAATTTTATTTCGGTGTGTGATGGCCAGTTCCCAACCCGTGTTACGAACCTGACCGGCATTGGTTTCTGAAGCACTTAATCCGGTTAGATATGAAATAGGTAGTTTCAACAGTACATCTTTGGTGTCTTTTTGGTACCAGTCAGCAACAATTTCGAGTTTGTTGTTGAATAAGGCAAGGTCGAAACCTAAATCAATCATTTCAGTCGTTTCCCAGGTCACATCGGTATTGGCATAGTACCATTGCGAATAGCCATTCACTTCGTTATCGTTAAAGTTGTATGGGAAATCAGCATATACTGTAGATGAAAATTTATAGTAGCCAATATTTTGGTTACCCAGTTGTCCCCAACTTCCTCTTAATTTCAGATTATCTACCATACTGATGGCATCCATGAAGCTTTCTTCTGTTACTCTCCATCCTGCTGAAAAGGAAGGGAAGACGCCCCATTTGTTTCCCTCTGCAAATCGAGAAGACCCATCGTAACGAATATTTCCTTCAAGCAAATATTTGCCTTTGTAGGCATAGTTTACTCTACCCAGATATGATAGTAAAGACCAGTCTTCCTGGTAGCCTTCATTGGTTTGGCCTTCGGCATCGCCTGTGTTTAACTCAGTATAATTATCGCCATAAATATTGTTACGCGCTCCGTTAAGGATGTAAGCCGTATTCTCAGTGATGTCTGTACCTGCTAATAAATCAAGCTGATGATCTCCAAATGTTTTGTTGTAGTTAAGTAAGGCCTTAAAATTGATTTCCTCCTGATTCCATCGGCCATCGACTAATTTACTTGGTGACCATTTTTGAATCACTTTGTCTGTATCTTCAGGATCTACAAAGTCGTATGCAGCTGTGTAGTTTTTGTAACGGTTATTGATGCTTTTATATGAAAGATCTGTTTTTAGGGTTAAACCTTTTACCATCTCTAAATCGGCTCCAATTTTCATGTTAAGCGCTTCATCAACGGACTCATTCATGCCGCCCACTTCAAGACAGGCCAAAGCGTTGGTATTGTCTTTATTCAAACCATAAACACCATTAGGGTATTTCAACACAGTAACTGGCGAGGTGCCAACCATGGCTCCAATCGCAGAATTGAGACGGTTTGGTTTTTCGTTGTCTCTGCGGTTGTACGAGACATCAGCTCTGACTTTAAAATTGTCCTTCACCTGGAAATCCGTATTCAATCGGAAGCCATAGCGTTTCGAACTGACATTCTTTAGCATCCCATCCTGGTCCATATGGTTCAGTGATAAGGCTATTTTCGACTTCTCGGTTCCACCACTGATTCGTAGTGATTGGTTAAAAACAGGAGCAGTCTTGAAAAGCTCTTCGAAGAGGTTAACGTAGGGGTAGTTGATAGGGTCATCACCGGCAACTGTTTTCTGTATGTAATCATCAGAGTATTTTGGATCCAGCCCGGCGTTAACAAGGGCCTCGTTTACCAGGTTCAGGTAATCTTCAGCGCCGACTTGTTCGGGCAGGGTAGCAGGTGTTTGCCAGCCATAATAGCCATCGTAGTTGACTTTATAGCCACCTTCTTGTCCTCTTTTAGTGGTAATCAGGATGACACCATTGGCAGCCATAGCACCATAGATTGATGAGGATGCGGCATCTTTCAAAATAGAAATGCTTTCGATATCCGATGGATTCACATCACTCATCGACATTTCAATACCATCGACCAAAATCAAGGGATATGTGCTTGATGATAAGGATCCGATACCTCGAATATTAATATTCAAGTTCTCTTCTCCGGGGATACCACCACGGTCGACAATAGTTACACCCGTAGAGACACCTTGCAGAGCCTGACGCGCATCGGTCATGGGTTTTTTTACCATTTCATCTCCTTTTACAGCTGAGACTGATCCGGTAAGGTTGGCTTTTTTCTGAGTACCATACCCAACGACTACAACTTCATCAAGGCCCAGGGTATCTTCGAATAGATTGACATTAATTGTAGACTTATCCGCTACGGCAACCTCCTGATTTAAGTAACCAATAAAGCTGAAAACCAGAGTCGCATTTTCAGGGACAGTAATTTGAAAATTTCCATCTATGTCGGTTGTGGTACCCGTTGTTGTACCTTTTATAATGATGTTGACACCGACTAAAGTTTCACCATTTTTGTCGAGGACTTGCCCCTGAACCATTTTTTCCTGACTTTGTTGAACGGATGTTTCTGTTATGCCGTAATTGATGGAGGCTGATGCTGGGCTGGCCGTTATTAGGGATGCCATAAAGCACAGGCCTGTTATCCATGAGAAGCCTTGTTTTAGAAGGGTGTGCTGCCTTGCTAAATTTTTCGAAATTTCTTTCATTAGATTTAGGTTAGTTAAGTAATAATTTATCCCCATTTACTTTAGGACGGAAGGGTGATTTTCCGGGTATTTTCTTCTGTTGTTTAATTATTCTTTAGGAATAATAATTGACCAACAGTTTTATCCTTTCATAAATGGATACTCCAAAACAAGGGCTTTTGGGAGGGTTTAGACTGTACAGAATGACCAAAATTCTATACGAAATGACCAATTTGCCTGAATAAAGTAGGCCTTGAGAGAATTGGAGATATTTTTAGTAGTTCTATGTGAATGCTGTGATGTTAGGAGGATGTTGTGATGAGAAAAATAGGCCGATTTAGGATAAGTTTTGAATAAGCTATTAAGGAATTTTCAGGCTCAGTATGATTTTGCTCTTGTCTGATATTTTGTGACAATCCTGAATTAAGAAATCTTTAGAATATATGAAAGCTAGCCCTGAAATGGTTTAATTTGAGTAACCGTCCATGAATTGAAAATCGGCGAAGCCAAATGGACGGCCAATTGTATGTTGCCAATATTCCCTGAAAGGGGTAAATTGAAGATAGTTCAGTAGTTTACCCCCTTCAGGGAAAGTCGTGATTATCAAACTACAACCCATGTGATGGGTGGTTATTCAAATTTAGCCACTTCGTGGCATCAAATCAGATTTTCATCATATAATTCTTGTAATTAATTTCTCCTCCTTGCTTAAGCAGGAGTACCCGATCACGAGACTTCCCTTAGGTTTACACTGCCAAAGTTGAATGATTATTTCTTTTGGACCCTTTCGCCTGTCGGCACTTTATTCACCAATAAAATATTTTTTGAGGTGTTCATGAGCTTTGCTTCGCTACGGTTCCCTACCGTGTCCGCCGAACAAGTTCTTTGGCAGGTGCGAAAAGGGAAAGATTCATTTTCAAGATTTAATTCAAAATACTATTCTTTATACACATGTATTAGATTAGAAAGCCTAATTTGATTTATAGTTCAAGAGTATGTTTGTAGAATTCTCCAGCTTTCAGGGGAGATGTCCGATAGGACAGAGGGGTGAAAATAATTCCCGAGAGATATTTTCGGAAAAATACCATATCACGTTTATTCCACAACACAATAGAGGTTTTCGTAATGTTCTTTGTATTCTGAAGGGGCAATACCGAACTGTTGTTTAAAACAACGCGTGAAATAAGAAGGGGTGTTAAATCCTACTTCGTAAGCAATTTCATTCACACTTAAGTCGGGTTCGATAAGTAGTTGAGTCGATTTCCGAAGTCTAATGAATCGAATCAGTTCATTGGGTGACATGTCAGTAATGGTTTTGAGTTTCCGATAGAAATTTGATTTGCTCATTTGCATAGCCACGTATAGCTCGTTTACTCCAAAAGAAGTGTTTGACAGGTTTTCCTCAACAATTTCTATGGACTTTTGCATAAAATCATCATTCATCCATTCATTATAGATTTTGTCTTCGGTTGTTTCAATTGGAGTGCTACTTTCAGTTTCCTCTGAAGAGATCGGGCTTTGTTTGCGTTTTAAAAAGATGACGATTGCACCCGTTAAACCGATGATTACGAGTAGCCACCAGTTTAAGCTTGATTTATTAGAGCTCTTAACATCGAAATTAAAGGATTGATAAGCTTTATTTAAAAGACCATCTGCATTTACGGCACTTATATTTATGGTGTAGTTTCCTTTTTCTATTTGAGAAAAATCAAGTGTTGAATTGTTTTTAGGGATCAAATGCCATATTGAATCAGGATGTGAGAATCGGTAAGCTATGCCATTTTCTTCCTGATGGTTAAAAGAGTAGTTGTACACCTTAAATACAGCTGAGTTTTCCTTGCTGTTTCTCTCTATTTCAAACTGTGCTTTGGGCAGATAATCATCTGTAGAAGGTTTAATGGCTACTAGCCCATCGTTACTACCCCATAAAAATTCACCTTGTGCTGTCCTCACTATTTTTCCATGGTTGAAACTATTGGCTTTGGCTCCACCAGGGATTTGATAGGTCGAAAAGATTTTGCTTTCGGGATTGAATCTGTAGATACCCATACGAGAACCCAGCCAGAAATGACCTTGTTTATCCTCCCGAATGGATGTGAATTCAATGACTTTTTCAGGTGGATTATAAAAGACTGGCGTCTTATTTTCACCCTTAATTAATGCCAACCCTTTTGATGTGGGGACCCAAACATCCTGGTTTTTAGAAAGAAGAATATCAGACACTTCAGGCTCAAGCTTGATTTGAGCCTGATTAAAAAACAGAGACATATCATAGGATAGAATCCATTTGTTGTCTAAAGAATCAATTTCAATATTTAATGAGGGGAGACTATCTATTTTAACCATGTCCTCCGTTTCGAAATCGTATTGAAAGGTTCCCTTGGAAGAGCTGATGTACAGTTGATTGTTGAAATTCTTTAGAGAGTAGATGTAATCGTTTTTTTCTAAGCCAGCCTCTGTAGAAAAGACTTGTCCTGATATTTTTACCTGTTTAAAATTTTGTGGAGGATAGTCTGCTGTAATAATGCCATGATATCTGGTGCCAATATAGAGCTTGTTATTGTGCTGCAATAGAGCTTCAACATAAAGATCATTCATGTTTTGATTCAGGATCTTAACCGGAAGCAATTCGGCTTTTGATTTATCGAGTAGATATAAGCCTTTTCCTGAAGTACCAACCCATATTTTTCCATCTTCACTTTGTGTGAGTGCATTAATATACCCAGCTTCAGGGGCATGAGTTTGAGACTTGCTTTTATATTTATTGAACGTGATTTTTTTACGATCGATTCTGTCAAGTCCCGCTCGGATAGTTCCAATCCAAATGACGCCTGAATAATCCTTAAACAGCACATTGATATGAGCATCGAAGTAGTCGTTGAATATTTCATTGTCCTGCTTGATATAGTCCTTTAAAGCGAACTGACCATTTGACTCGTACACTTGTTGGATAAACTGCCCATAACTACCCAACAGCAGCTCGTTTTGCTGAGAAATCTCCAGTGATGAAAACGAGCCTGAAATAACGAGTTTGATTTTGTTTTTATCAGCAATCCAAAGTCCCTTTTTACTCAAAATTACAGGACTTTTCTTTTCCAGAAAGTGTATGTCCACTATCTGTTCAGTTTTAAGTGCGGGATAAGTCGGGGTAAGCTCTAGTTTATCATCTTTTAAATCAGCTTCCCATATCCCATTGTTACTGGTCCCCAGGATAACTTTATTTTCAGGAGATAGCTTTTTACAACTGATTGAGCTTTTATGCACTTTTTGTCCGCTTTGCTTTAGGATGTTGTATTCGTAAATCCCTTTTCTGCTGCCGATAAAAGTTTTGTTCTTAATCCGGAATAGAGCAGTGGCTGGAGCATTCTCGTTTTCGGGTAAATGAATTTTTGTGAAATTTTCTTTTGAAATGGAAAAAATGTAATTACCTGCGTTGGTGCCTAAAAGAAGTTGGTTTTTATCGACCTGATCGATGAAAACGATTGCATTTGCGACTAATGAATCTGAATTTTTAAAGCTGATGTATTCGCTACCATTATAGGTGCTTAAGCCCTCCAGACTTCCAATCCACATACGCCCTGTTGAATCCTGGAAAATAGAGCGGATGGTATTGTTTGCAATGCCGTGTTCCGTCGTGTATTTGTGAAATTTTTGAAAATGCTGATCAGCCTGCAGTTTGGAACTACAGAAAAAGAGAAGTAAAAAGAAAGATGTTAAAAATGTTCTGATCATCGTATTCTTTAAGTAATGCTCAAAGATAGAAAAATAAGAGATGTTCCCAATCTACCAAATTGAAAGAACATCATCTTACTTTACGAACCTAAATTTAAAAACCTCATTTACGATCTTATAGTCGTATCAATTTCTATTGTAAAGCAAGTGAAATATGGTTTTTTAGACTTGTACAAAATGACCAGAATTGCAAACAAAATGACCAAATAGCCTTTAGATACGGGAATTTCAGCCTTGATCTCCTGTTGCTTTTTTTATTTAGCCAATTTGAAATCTTTCTTGAATAAATTATAAAGGAGGATTATTATT